>Ga0160428_1001155_pt1 | contig 21649 bp, 18 predicted proteins | sample SolpanmetagenomM_FD_108198 | JGI IMG/M metagenome (GOLD analysis project Ga0160428, IMG submission 108198) | Solar panel surface microbial communities from Lawrence Berkeley National Laboratory, California, USA - M | ecosystem: Engineered > Built environment > Solar panel > Unclassified ... | reverse complement strand
CTGCCGCGCCAAGGTCGGGCCGGTGGCTGGAGCCAACTACATGAATACCATTGCAATAGTGGGCCGCCCCAACGTGGGCAAGTCCACCCTGTTCAACCGCCTGGTGGGCCGCCGCCAAGCCATCATGGACAACCAAAGCGGGGTAACCCGCGACCGCCACTACGGCTACGGCGACTGGACGGGCCACAACTATACCGTGATTGACACGGGTGGCTACGTGCACAACTCGGACGATATTTTCGAGAGCGAAATCAACCGCCAGGTGAAGCTGGCCATCGACGAGGCCGACGTCATCCTCTTTATGGTGGATGCCGATGCCGGTATGCAGGGCCTCGATGAGGAATTTGCGCAGGTGCTGCGCCGCTACGTGGGCAAAAAGCCCATCTACCTGGTGGCCAACAAGGCCGATACCAACCTGCGCGCGCAGGGCGCGGGCGAGTTTTACGCCCTGGGCCTGGGCGATACGGAGGTGTTCGCCATCTCGTCGCAAAACGGCTCGGGCACCGGCGAGCTGCTGGATGCCGTAGTGAGCCACTTCGACGAAGTGGGCGAGGAAGAGCCCAATTCCGGCCTGCCGCGCATCGCCATCCTGGGCCGCCCCAACGTAGGTAAGTCATCGTTCGTCAACCTGTTGCTAGGCGAAGAGCGCAGCATTGTCACCGACATTGCCGGCACTACCCGCGACTCCATTGAGGCCAAGTACAGCGCTTTCGGCCACGAGTTTATGCTGGTGGATACGGCCGGCCTGCGCCGCAAAGCCCGCGTGAACGAGGACGTGGAGTTTTACTCCAACATGCGCACCCTACGCGCCATGGAAGCCGCCGACGTGTGCGTGATTATCCTCGACGCCAGCCGCAGCATCGAAGCCCAGGACGTGAGCATCATCGGCCTGGCCGACCGCAACCGCAAGGGCATCGTTATCCTGGTGAATAAGTGGGACTTAATCGAAGGAAAGGAGACGAACACCGCCCGCGATTTTGAAGCCAAAATCATGGAGAAAATCGCGCCCATTGCTTACCCACCGGTGCTTTTCATCTCGGTACTTACCAAGCAGCGCGTGCACAAGGCGCTGGAAGTCATCATGGAAGTGTACTCGAACAAGCGGAAGAAAATTCCGACTTCGCAGCTCAACGACGTGATGCTCAAGGAGATTGAGAAGTATCCGCCGCCCATTCAGAAGGGCAAAATGGTACGCATCAAGTACGCCACCCAGCTGCCCACGCACAACCCGGTATTTGCCTTCTTCTGCAACCTGCCGCAGTACATCCCCGAGTCGTACGCCCGCTACCTGGAAAACCGGATGCGCGAGCATTTCGACTTTACGGGAGTGCCGATTGGCTTGGCTTTCCGAAAGAAATAAATTTTTGGTGAATACCGGGTTACCTCGACCGGTGCACAGTATTAAGGCTGGAAACTATCAAAATCCCTTTCCAACCTGCACCATGAAAAAAGTACTCTTCCTCGCCGTAGCTGCTATGTCCCTCTCGCTCGCTTCGTGCGACAGCAAAACCGAAGACAAGGCTGAGGCTACCGGCAATGCCGTAAAGGCTGAAGGCGAAGCCAAAGCTGATTCGCTCGAGAACAAGGCTGATGCCGTTCGTGACTCGGCCGATAAAAAAGGCGAAGCCATCGGCGACGCTGCTGACGCAAAAGACCCTAAGTAATTTTACACTGGCCGCTGGGCTCTTAGCCCACACTATGCCAGCGATAAAAAGCGCTACCCAGCCGGGTAGCGCTTTTTTTAAGTCTGCCCAGTCAAACCGACTGCTCACTGCCTGACGTTTATCCGCTACTGATAGTTTATGGAATGGCATGAGTTTTATCCGAACAGGCATAATGCAAAAAAAACTTGCCGAAGTAAACTTTTTGTAGCTCACCCTGTGTATTAGGACTGAATTTTGCTACCCATCTTCCTTCATACCTCCTTAAAAAATGAAAAACATTCTTTTCGTAGCGCTGCTGGCCGGTGCTTCAGCTTTTGAAGCTGCCCCCGCTACCGCCGCTACTACGCAGGGCCAGGAGCCCGCGACCAAGAAAGAAGCCAAGCGTCAGCGCAAGATGCGCAAGCAGACCGGTCCCGAAGTTTACAAGGGCACGGTAGCTGAACAAAGCCGCATCGTAACCGATGCGCCGGGCGCAGAAAAAGAGGACAACGACTCGCCGAAGCGCGAGCGCAAAGCCAAGAAGAACTAAGTATTTACCGCTAGCAGTAGCTCAAAAAAGGCCAGCCGATGTGTATCGGCTGGCCTTTTTTGAGCTACTGCTAGTGCCGTTACCCAAGGCGGCGGCGCAATAGGCCCTCTACTTCTTCGACCAGGCGGCGGGGCTCGTAGGTGCGCCAGGGCAGGTCGTCGAGTTGGCCGCCAAAGTTGATATAGTGGTCGAGGCTATACTGCGCCATCTCGCGGCGCACGTGCTCCTGAAAGTTGATGCCGGCAATCCAGCCGTCTTCCACTTCCTCAAACCACTCTTCGTAGTAACTGTCGTCGGAGCCGTGGAAGTTAAAAACGTTTTCGCCGATGAGAATGAATCGCTTCACACCTTCGTGCAGCAGTAAGTCCAAGATGTTGCGCTTGAGCGACATGATGTCGTTCTCAATGGCGTCGTTCCACTCCCCGATAAATTCCAACACCGCCACCCCCTCGTCGTAATCGGCCCACAGAATTTTGAAGAACAGGGTTTCCGATTCCAGGCTATCCCACTGAGGATGAATGTAGTAGCCGTAAATTGTATTGCTGAACGTATCCAGGCTGTACTCGGCCCCGAAAAGCGGGGAGCGCGGGTCGTCGGCAGCCGAATACTGCTCAATCCAATTGTAGTGGGGCTCGATGGTGTGCATGGCAGCGGGGCTGGCTGGGGCCGGCTCGCTTGCAAAAACGCCGCCCCGCCCGAATCGTTCGGGCGAATGGCAACCGGCCGGGATTGGGGCCTGAGTATCAGCGTTAAATTCTGCCGGTAGCGGGGCTGTTTTTAGCCCGGCCAGGCAACCAGGGCGGCGCGCACCGAGCCGTGCTGGCGCAGCAGCTCGGCGGCCTGGGGCCGGGCAATGCCCAGCTCTTCCATGAGCATCAGCTGGCCGCGCTCGACCAGCTTATCGTTGCTGAGCTGCATATCGACCATCTTGTTGCCCTTCACGCGGCCCAAGCGGATAAAAGTGGCGGTAGTCAGCATATTGAGTACCAGCTTTTGGGCCGTGCCGGCCTTGAGGCGCGTACTGCCGGTTACGAACTCGGGGCCGGTTACTACCTCCACCGGAAACTCGCAGGCGGCGGCCACGGCCGAGCCGGCATTGCACACCACGCAGCCCGTAGCCAGCCCGGCGGCGCGGGCGGCGCGCAGGCCCCCCACCACGTAGGGCGTGCGGCCCGAAGCGGCAATACCCACCAGAACGTCTTTTTCGTTGGCGTTAAACTGCTGTAAATCAAGCCACGCTTGGGTAGCATTGTCCTCGGCGCCTTCCACGGCCTGGCGAATGGCCCCGTCGCCGCCGGCCATAATGCCCACTACCAGCCCGGCCGGCACCCCAAACGTGGGCGGGCACTCCGAGGCATCGACCACGCCCAGCCGGCCGCTCGTGCCCGCGCCGATGTAGAACAGCCGCCCACCCGCGGCCAGCCGCGCCACTATGGCTTCCACCAGCGGCGCTATCTGCGGCAGGGCTTTCTGCACGGCCTGCGGCACCGTGGCGTCGAGCTCATTCATGCCGGTCAGCAGCTCGGCCGTGGACAGGGTTTCGAGGTTGTGGTAGGCGGAGGGGGTCTCGGTAGTCATGCGAAAAGTGGTAAGCGTAGCTCGCCGTTACAATAAGAAATACTGGCAAGCGAAACCTGCCTGACGGAAAGCCGAAGCGGCCCTCATTTCAGCCTGCCAATTAGTTGAAATTTATCAAATACGGTAGCTAAGTGCGGGGCATCTTCATCCAGCTCGCGGGTGAGGTCCTGGCCGGCCCAGTGCTCGTAGTGATTACCGCGCTGCCAGAGACGCGAGCGCGTGACGTCGTAAATCCGGCCCTGGTAGGCCACCCATATTTCGGGGCGGTCCTGGCCGTTGCGCAGGGCCAGCTGCGACCGGGTGTAGAGCGCTACCGGCGCGTTATCAAGCACGTTATCCACTTATCATCAGCCTAATAACGCCTGCGTACGAATCCAGCGCTGGGGTAGGTCGCCCTGGGCAGCGTGCAGGTAGTCTTGGTGGGTGCAGGGCACAATGCGACGCACCGCCTGGTCGCCTAGGCTCTCGACTTCCATCCACCACTTGTCGGCGCGGCGCGAGCGGTAAAACACCAGCTCGGCCGGCGTGCCGGGCAGCACCAGGGTGTAGGTGAGAAAGCGGTAGCTGCCAAAGCCCGTTTCGGGCTTGCGGTGGTAAAAGCCCTCGATAAAATACCAGAGCATGGTAGCCAGCGTGGCGGCGGCCAAGCTGTGGGGGTCGTGGTCGGGGCGGTAGCCGTAGAGGCCGAGCGAAGAAAGCTGCGCGTTGTGGCCCGCGTACCAGCAGAGCTGCGCCGCATCCTCATTGCTCAGGCCGAAGGGACTGGCTGGGTAGTAGCCGGGCGCATCCTGCCAGCGGATGGCCGCAATGTCGATGCTCACAAAGTTGGCCTGCCGCAGCACGGGCTCGGCTAGGCGGCGGTCGGTGCGCAGCTCGCCCACGCTCATGGTTTCGAAGTGCAGCTTCTCGAAAGCCGTCAGCACCTCATTGGGCGTCAGGTACTGCTGATGAGCCAGGTGCGCGCAGCTAAACACAAAGTTGGGCTCGTGCATGAGCAGGCGACGCAGGTGGCTGTCTTCGGCCGGCGTGCGGGGGTTGGGCCGGGCCATATCGGGCCGCGAATCGACCACGGCGAAGTTAATCGACTGGCCCAGCGCTTCATAGGCCAGAAACTGGCCTATGTCGAGGTCGTGGCTGCCCCCCAGCAGCAGCGGCACCGTATCGGCTTCGAGCAGGGCGGCCACCACTTCGCGCAGGCGCTGGTAAGTGTCTTCGGCACTGAGGCCCGGGCGCAGGTTACCCAGGTCAACGAGGCGTAGCGGGCCGGTGCCCTTTTGCAGCTGGTAGAGGCGCTCGCGCACGCGGTTGGCCCCGTGCTGACCGGCGGGCGGGGGCCCAGCCGCCGTGCCGCGCCACTCATCGAGGCCGATGAGCGCCAGGTCGGCACTACGCCAGTCGGGGAAGTTCTCGGTGAAGCGCGTGACGTACGCCGCCACGCTGGTAGGCACGGCAGCAGGCGCGGTCAGCTCCTCGGGTAGCGAATCAAAAAAGAGAGCCAGGTTCATGAGCAAGCCCCAGCGCGCGCGGCAAGCCGCAGCGGAGGCGCCCCAAAAATACGCTTTCCGACTGCCAAATCCACTGGCTCTTTCCAAACTACCCGGCTCTCCCGGGCAGTTTTCACTTAAAACCTTGTTTCTTTAGTCCCTCATTTCCTACCCGTCGCTTTCGCCTTGCTTTATGGATGCCCGCCGTTCGTTCGATATCCTCACCGTTCAACTTGAGAAATTTCCTAAACCCGACGCGCTAGCGGCCAAAATCGACGGGCAGTACCTCCCGCTCAGCACGCAGCAGGTGCAGGACCAGGCCAACTTGGTGAGCCTCGGATTGTTGAGCCTGGGCTTGCACAAAGATGACAAGGTCGCCATCATCAGCATGAACCGGCCCGAGTGGCTGATAGCGGACTTCGGCATTGCCCAAATCGGGGCCACGAGCGTGCCGATGTACCCGAGCATCACGGTCGAAGACTACAAGTATATCTTCACCGACGCGGGCGTAAAGGCCATTTTTGTTTCCGATAAGCACCTCTACGATAAGGTAAAGGAAGCCACGGCGGGCCTGCCCATTCCGCCCGCCAACGTTTTCACGTTTGACAAAGTAGACGGCGCGCGCCACTTTGGCGAGCTGCTGGAATTAGGAAAAAAAGGTAATGCCGCCGACCTGGAGCCGCTCAAGGCAGCCGTGCAGCCCGACGACCTGCTGACGCTTATCTACACCAGCGGCACCACCGGCGCGCCCAAGGGCGTAATGCTCAGCCATGATAACCTGCTGAGCAACTGCCGCAACTCGGCCCGCTACGTCCCCGTGGGCCAGCATGATAAGGCCCTGAGTTTCTTGCCCTTGTGCCATATTTTTGAGCGCATGGTTACGTACCTATACATGCTGCACGGCGTGAGTATCTACTACGCCGAGAGCATGGAAACCATCGCCGACAACCTGCGCGAGGTGCACCCCAGCATCTTCACCACCGTGCCGCGCCTGCTCGAAAAAGTGTACGACAAGATTGTGGCCAAGGGCCACGAGCAAACCGGCATCAAACACAAGCTTTTTTTCTGGGCGCTCGACCTGGGCCTGAAATACGACACGCAAAAAGACCAGGGCTTCGTGTACAACACCGAGCTAACTCTGGCCAACAAGCTCATTTTCAATAAGTGGCGTGAGGCGCTGGGGGGCAACCTACGCTGCATCGTGAGCGGCGGCGGCGCCTTGCAGCCGCGCCTGGCGCGGGTATTCTGGGCGGCTGGCATCCGGGTGATGGAGGGCTACGGCCTCACCGAAACCTCGCCCGTCATTGCCGTAAACGGCTACGAGCGCGAGAACAACATGATTGGCGCGGTGGGCCCGCTCATCGACAATATGGAGGTGAAAATCGCCGCCGATGGCGAAATCCTCACCAAATCGGCTTCCGTCATGAAGGGCTACTACAACAAGCCCGACCTGACGGCCGAAGCGATTGACCAGGACGGCTGGTTTCACACCGGCGACATCGGCGAGTTGGTGAATGGCCGCTTCTTGAAAATTACCGACCGCAAGAAGGAGATGTTCAAGACCAGCGGCGGCAAGTACATTGCCCCCCAAGTCATTGAGAACAAGATGAAAGAAGACCCCCTTATCGAGCAAATGATGGTGGTGGGGGCCGACCAGAAGTTTCCCGGCGCGCTCATCATCCCAGCGTTTGATGAGCTGAAGCAGTGGGCCGCCAAAAACAGCGTAGCTGCTAAGTCGAACGACGACTTGGTGAAGGATGAGAAAGTTATCAAGCTTTACCACGACCTGACGCAGAAGTACAACCAGGGCTTTGCGCAGTGGGAGCAGGTGAAAAAAATCGTGCTGCTGCCCAAGCTGTGGACCGTAGAAACCGGCGAAATGACCCCCACCATGAAGGTGAAGCGCAAGGTGATAACGGAAAATAACAAGGCTGCGATTGAGGGGCTGTACAAGTAATCGGACACGTGGGGCAGGCTTTGGTTGGCCGCTGGTAATGCTACCAACGGCCAACCAAAGCCTGCCCCATCTCTTGCCCCAACTAGTATGCAAGCCTAACAAATTTTTTCGTATGTTTACCGCACTTTCACCGCGCTATGAAACCTGAAGAAACCGTCGATTATAACATCAAAGTGGCCTGGCACGCGATTTCACGCATGTATAACACGCAGGCGGCCCGCTACGACATTACCACGAGCATCGGCTTCGTGCTGCTGAACATCGACCAGGAGCTGGGCACGCCGGCCACCAAAATTGCGCCCCTGCTGGGTCTCGAAACCCGCTCGCTCACGCGCATTTTGCGCAGCATGGAAGAGAAAGGCTTAATTTACAAGCAGGCCGACACGCAGGATAAACGCTCAGTGCGCATCTTCCTGACCGAGCTGGGGCTGGAGAAAAAAGAGGTTTCCCGCCAGACGGTACGCCACTTCAACCTGAAAGTGCGCGACAAGATACCGCAGAGCCAGCTCGATGTTTTCTTCAAAGTGGCCGGCCAGATTACGGGCATGATTGAGGGCAAAACGCTTTTTGATGACTTTGAATTGAAGCCTCTGCGCAAGGAAGCGTCGGCGTGAGGCAGCGCGGACCTGGGGGTCCGCGTTGCGCTTGCTGGAAATAGAATCTCCCACCCAACGCGGACCGGAAGTCCGCGCTACTTTATATGAAACGCATAATCAAGAAAGTTGCCGTGCTGGGCTCCGGCGTGATGGGTTCGCGCATTGCCTGCCACTTCGCTAACATCGGCGTGCCGGTGTTGCTACTCGACATCGCGCCCAAGGAGCTGACGGCCGACGAGGAGAAAAAGGGCCTGAAGCTGGACGCGCCCGCCGTGCGCAACCGCATCGTAAACAGCGCCTTGCAAGCGGCCGTGGCGGCCAATCCCTCGCCGCTGTACCGCAAGAGCGAGGCCAGCCGCATCAAGACCGGCAACTTCGATGACAACCTTAAGGAAATCGCCGCTTGCGACTGGGTGATTGAGGTGGTGGTGGAGCGACTCGACATCAAAAAGAGCCTCTACGAGCGCGTGGAGCAATTCCGCAAGAAGGGCACGCTGATTACGAGCAATACATCAGGCATCCCGATTCACCTGCTGGCCGAGGGTCGCTCGCCGGATTTCAAGGAGAACTTCGCGGGCACCCACTTTTTCAACCCGCCGCGGTATCTGAAGCTGCTGGAGATTATTCCGACGCCTGAAACAAAGCCGGAGGTCGTTGATTTCCTGCTTCACTACGGCGACTTGTACTTAGGCAAAACGGTAGTTTTGGCGAAGGACACGCCCGGCTTCATCGCCAACCGCGTGGGCGTATTCGCCCTGCTCGATGCCATGCAGACCATGCAGAAGCTGGGCCTGACGGTGGAGGAAACTGATAAGCTGACCGGTCCGGTTATCGGCCACGCCAAGTCGGCTACGCTGCGCACCTCGGACGTGGTGGGGTTAGACACGACTATCAACGTGGCCAACGGGCTAGCCCAAGGCTTGCCCGATGACGAGGCCAAGGACGTATTCGTGCTGCCCGATTTCGTGAAGCAGATGGGCGAGAACAAGTGGCTGGGCGACAAAACCGGCCAGGGCTTCTATAAGAAAGTGAAGGGCGAGGGCGGCAAGTCGGAAATCCACGCCCTGGACCTCAATACGCTGGAGTACAAGCCTAGCCAGAAGGTGAAGTTTGCCACGCTGGAGCTGACCAAGAGTATCGATAAGCTGGCCGACCGCTTCAAGGTGCTGGTGAGCGGCAAAGACAAGGCGGGCGAGTTTTACCGCCTTAGCTTCGGCAGCCTCTTCGCCTACGTGAGCAACCGCATCCCGGAAATCGCCGACCAGCTGTATAAGATTGACGACGCGCTGCGCGCTGGCTTCGGCTGGGAACTGGGGCCGTTTGAGACCTGGGACGCGCTAGGGGTGCAGGCGGGCATCGACCTGGCCAAGGCGGCCGGGCGCACGGTGGCGCCGTGGGTCGAGGAAATGCTGGCGGCCGGCAACTCGACCTTTTACAAGGTGGAGAACGGCGTGCGCAAGTTCTACGACAAGGAAAGCAAAGCTTATCAGCCGGTTTCGGGCGTAGAGAATTTCATTATTCTCGACAACCTGCGGGCTAGCGGCAAGGTGCTGTGGAAGAACGCCGGGGCCTCGGTTATCGACCTAGGCGACGGTATCCTGAACGTAGAGTTTCACTCCAAGATGAACTCGCTGGGTACCGACGTTATTCAGGGTTTGCTGAAGGGCGTGGAGATGGCCGAAGCTGGCTACCGCGGCCTCGTAGTGGGTAACGACGCGCCGAACTTCTCGGCCGGCGCCAATCTGGGCCTCGTGTACATGCAGGCGCTGGAGCAGGAGTTTGACGAGCTGAATATGATGATTCAGCAGTTTCAGCAGGCCATGATGCGGATGCGCTACAGCAGCATTCCCGTGGTAGGCACGCCGCACGGCCTTACGCTGGGCGGCGGCTGCGAGCTCAACCTGCACTGCGACCGCGTGGTGGCCTCAGCCGAGTCGTACATCGGCCTCGTGGAGTTTGGCGTGGGCCTGATACCCGGCGGCGGCGGCACCAAGGAAATGACCTTGCGCACGGCAGCCAAGTACGAAGAGGGCGAGCCCGAATTCAACCTGCTGCGCAACACGTACATGACCATCAGCACGGCCAAGGTTTCGACCTCGGCGGCCGAGGCATTTGACCTGGGCTATCTGCGCCGGGGCGACGAGATTGTGGTGAATCCCAACCGCGTAATCGCGCAGGCCAAGGCCGCCGCTATCGAGCTAGCCGACGCCGGCTACTCGCAGCCTAGCCAGAAAACCAACATCAAGGTGCACGGTCGGGGCGCGCTGGGCATGTTCATGAGCGGCGTGTACGCCATGAAGATGGGCAACTACATCTCGGCGCACGACGAGAAAATTGCCAACAAGCTAGCCTACGTGATGTGCGGCGGCGACCTCTCCTCCCCCACCGAGGTGAGCGAGCAATACTTGCTGGATTTGGAGCGCGAGGCGTTTCTCTCGCTCTGCGGCGAGCGCAAGACGCTGGAGCGGATTCAGTCGATTCTCACCACCGGCAAGCCGCTGCGCAACTAACTAAAATTTGTCATGCTGACGAAGGAAGCATCTTATCACGGCTGCCTTCGCCAGACTCCATTTCCCACCCGAGCACTGCGAACGTGATAAGATGCTTCGCAAGCTCAGCATGACAGAAAAACTACATGTCTTCCCAACAAGCATATATCGTGGCCGGCTACCGCACGGCCGTTGGCAAAGCGCCCCGCGGCGTGTTTCGTTTCACCCGGCCCGACGACCTGGCTGCCGAGGTTATCAAGCACCTCGTGGCCTCGGTGCCCGCCCTCGACCCTAGCCGCGTCGATGACGTAATCGTGGGCAACGCCGTGCCCGAAGCCGAGCAGGGCCTGCAAATGGGCCGCCTCATCTCGCTACTCGCGCTGCCCATCAACGTGCCAGGCCTCATCGTAAACCGCTACTGCGGCTCGGGCGTGGAAACCATCGCGATGGCGGTAGGCAAAATCACGGCCGGCATGGCCGACTGCATCATCGCGGGCGGCACCGAGAGCATGAGCATGGTGCCCACCGTGGGCTGGAAAACCGCGCCCAACTACAAGCTCGCCACGCAGCACCCCGATTACTACATCGGTATGGGCCTCACCGCCGAGGCCGTGGCCAACGACTACAAAATCAGCCGCCAGGACCAAGACGAGTTCAGCTATAACTCGCACCAGAAGGCCATCAAGGCCATCGCGGCGGGCAAGTTTAAAAAGAGCATCGTGCCCATCACGGTGGAGGAAACCTACCTCGACCAGGCTAGCGGCAAAAAGAAAACCCGCTCCTACGTAGTCGATACCGACGAAGGCCCCCGCGCCGACACCTCGCTCGAAGCGCTGGCCCGCCTGCGCCCCGTATTCGCCGCCAACGGCTCGGTCACGGCCGGCAACTCGTCGCAGACTTCCGACGGGGCGGCGTTTGTGCTGGTAATGAGCGAGAAAATGGTGAAGGAGCTGAACCTGGAGCCCATCGCCCGCATGGTGACCTACGCCAGCGAGGGCATCGACCCGCGCATTATGGGCATGGGGCCGATAAAGGCGGTGCCGAAAGCCCTGCGCCAAGCCGGCCTCCAACTCGGCGACATTGACCTGATTGAGCTCAACGAAGCATTTGCCTGCCAGTCGCTAGCCGTGGCGCGCGAGCTCGGCATCGACCCCGACAAGCTCAACGTAAACGGCGGGGCCATTGCACTAGGCCACCCGCTAGGCTGCTCGGGGGCCAAGCTCTCCATCCAACTCTTCGACGAGCTGCGCGACCGGGGCCAGAAATACGGCATGGTCACCGCCTGCGTAGGCGGCGGCCAGGGCGTGGCGGGTATCTATGAGCTACTGAAGTAGTCGTTCCTAAAAAACGCAACTGTCATGCTGAGCTTGCGAAGCATCTTCTCCCGCCTGAGCCACGCGCTCCAACGAGAAAGGATGCTTCGTAGGCTCAGCATGACAGTTGCATTTTTCAGCGCTCCGCTTTGGGCCGATGCCCAGACGAAGCCGATTGCATCTGCCGAAAAAGTGTATACTTACGTGGAGCAGCCGCCACAGCTACCGGATGGCGGGGGGATGCCGGCGGTTGCTAACCACCTTATGAAGCTGCTCCAAGTGCCCAAGCTTAAAGGGCAGCCAAGCTGGCCGCGCACAAAAGTCTCCTTCGTAGTCGGCTCAGATGGCAGAATTTATAACGAGCAGGTCTTCCTGGCCGACTCAATTCCAGCCTACCGCGCTGCAATGCTCAAAGCAGTCCGCGCCCTACCGCGCTTTACCCCTGGCTACCAAGAGGGCAAGCCAGTAGCGGTAAGGCTTACGATACCTTTTTCGTGCATCAAAGCTCAATAGCCACCTATGAAAAAGCGCCTGCGAAAGAAGCTACGGCTTCGGGAGTTTCAGGAAATAGGTTTTACTGTCGATTTTGATGTTCAGCCTGCTAGTGACGAGAGTGAAGAGGAAATTACGCGGGAGTATAAGAAGTACAATAGCTTATCAAATGATTTAGATGAGCTATTGCATGGTCTCGAACTCAGAACAGCTTTTGGCTATGGTACTTTATTCGTCAGGGCAAAGCCATATAAATCCGTCGCTGAATCTGACAGACAATTGATTATTAATTGGATTAAACAGCGGCCAGAAGCAATTAACCTTGATTTTGGACCGCTAGCAGATTTCAAACTGACTCAGCGAGTTTACTTAAGACGACCAAAGTGGAAATCTTTACCTGCACAATGGTCTGCCCATTGAAAGCCTCTGTAAAAAGAGGTTTTCTTTTCATTAAATAGTCGGCACGCCTAACATTTTTTGTTTATCTTGCAACACTAAAACCGCCGGCCGCGTGTTCCCTAAGTACTCGGCTAGCCTAACACTTTACGTTTCAACTCTCACCCACTCAGCGTCATGGAAGTATCAAACAAAACCGCTCCGAAGGGCGGCGAATTCATTATCAAGCCTACCGAAGCGCAGGATGTCTTTACGCCCGCCGACTTCACGGAGGAGCAGAATATGATGTACCAGACCTGCCTCGACTTTGTGGCCGCTGAGGTGCACCCGCTGCTGGAGCGCCTCGACAACCACGAGGAAGGCCTCATGCGCGGCCTGATGGAGAAAGCCGGCCAGCTTGGCCTGTTTGGGGTGAGCGTGCCGGAGCAGTTCGGCGGCCTCGACATGGACTTTCCGACCGCGCTGCGCGTGACGGAAGGCGTGGGCGGTGGCAACTCGTTTCCGGTGGCTTTCGCGGCGCACACTGGCATTGCCCTGCTGCCGATTCTGTTTTTTGGCAACGATGCGCAGAAGCAGAAGTACCTGCCCGGCCTCACTGACGGCTCGTTGATGGGTGCCTACTGCCTCACCGAGCCGGGCTCTGGCTCCGACGCGCTGGGTGCGAAGACCAAGGCCGTGCTGAACGCTGAAGGCACGCACTACGTGCTGAACGGCCAGAAAATGTGGATTACCAACGCCGGCTTTGCCGACGTGTTTATCGTGTTTGCCAAGATTGACGGCGAGCAGTTCACGGGCTTCATCGTGGATAAGGATACGCCCGGCCTGAGCCTCGGCAACGAGGAGCACAAGATGGGTATTCGCGGCTCTTCGACGCGCCAGGTATTCCTGAGCGACGCGCAGGTGCCCAAGGATAACGTGCTGGGCGAGATTGGCAAGGGCCACCTCATTGCGTTTAACGTGCTGAACATCGGCCGTATCAAGCTGGCCGCAGCTTGCCTGGGCGGGGCCAAGGCCACGGCCACCCAGAGCGTGAAGTATGCCAACGAGCGCGTGCAGTTCAAGCTGCCCATCAGCAAGTTTGGCGCTATTCGCTATAAATTGGCGCAGCAGGCTATTCGGATGTACGCCGCCGAGTCAGCTATTTACCGCGCTGGCGAGGACATCTACCGCAAGGAGCAAGAGCTACTGGCCAGCGGTTTGGGCACTAACGAAGCGTTGCTGGGCGCGGCCCGCGAGTTTGCCGTGGAGTGCGCCATTCTGAAAGTAGAAGGCTCGGAAGTGCTTGACTACGTGACAGATGAGGGCGTGCAGATTTACGGCGGCTACGGCTTCTCGTCGGACTACCCGATGGACCGCAACTACCGCGACTCGCGCATCAACCGGATTTTTGAGGGCACCAACGAAATCAACCGCATGCTGGCTGTGGACATGATTCTGAAGAAGGGCCTGAAAGGCGAAATCGACCTCATGGGCCCGGCCCAGGCCGTGCAGCAGGAGCTGATGAGCATTCCGAGCATGGGTGAGAGCGACGACTCAGCCTTCGCCAGCGAGAAAAACGCCATCGCTAACATGAAGAAGGCAGTGCTAATGGTAGCCGGCACGGCCGTGCAGAAGTATATGAACTCGCTCGCCAAAGAGCAGGAAGTGCTGATGAACATCGCCGACATGGCCATCAAAACCTACACCGCCGAAAGCACCCTGCTGCGCGTGGAAAAAGAAATTGCCGCCAAGGGCGAAGAGGCCCTGGCCCAGCAGCTCGACATGGCCCGCGTGTATCTCTCCGACGCCATCGACCTGGTAGAGAAGTCGGGCCGCGAAGCCATTGCCAGCATGAGCGAGGGCGACGAGCAGCGCCTGCTCAGCATGGGCCTCAAGCGCTTCACCAAGCCCGACCTCTTCAACGTGAAGGAGGCGCGCCGCCGCGTGGCCGCCAAGCTCATTGAAGCCAACGAGTACTGTTACTAGGACCACTGATTAGCACGGATTTTAGCGGATTTCACGGATTTTGTGGGCGATTCGCCATTGGATTTAACGTTGCGCTTTCCCTAGACCAAACCAAAAAGGCCACCCAATCGGGTGGCCTTTTTTGCGTTTTGCCAGTAGGACTGTACTACACGCTTTAGCCCAAGCGCCATCCACAAAATCCGTGGAACCCGCTAAAATCCGTGCTAATCAGTGGTCTATTTGAGGCGCACTTCGTTGAGCTGCAAGGCCGCCGACTTTTTGCTGGGGCGGCTGATGCCGATAATGGTTTTAGGGCCTAGCCAGGTTGTAAAATCCTTCACGTAGGCGAGCTGCTGGTCGTTAGCTACGTTGAGCTTGAGGCGCTGCGGGGCGCTGATAACGCCCGTAGCCGCCTGTACTTTACGCAGGTAGAGGTCCGACTTATTACCAATGGTTTCCAGGGTTACCAATTGCACCTCCTCACCAAATACGGCGGCCCGGTAACCGATACCGGTGTAGCTGTCGATGGCCGGGGCCACTTGGTCTTTGGCCACGATAGTGTGCCAGGTGGGCGTCAGAAAAGGACTGTAGCCGAACAGGTACAGCTCGCGGGCGTGGACCGGTAGCTCGGGGCCGCCTTCCTCAAAGTGGCGTTCGGCCAGTATCACCAGGTTCTTGCTATCCGTTAACAGCATATCGGCCAAGTAGATATCGGCTAGGTTTTTTACCTCGGCACCGGTGGCCTTGCTTATTTCTGCCAAAAAAGCCGGGGCAAATGGTAGCTCTTCGGCCAGCTTCAGCTTGCTGTCGGCAAAGTCGAAGCGCACTACTTTCAGGCCACTGAGCTGGCCAGTGCGGTCGTTGGCGCACAACGCGGCGGCGTAGAGCTGGCCATCGGGCTGCAAGCTGAACTTAGCGTCGCGGATGGTGATGGGCTGGCCGCCAAAGGTGCCGCCCACCGGCACGCCCATCACTGGCACGGCCGTGGCCACGCCTACGCGGTCGGCGGTGGCGGGGTAGCGGCGCACGGTGAGCTTCTTCATGCCATCGCCGAGCAGGGTCACGTATTGGGTGCCGTCGTTGGCCAGCAGGATGTTCGGTGAAAAGAAGTCACCCTGGTCCCGAAAATCGTAGGTCCGGTCCAGGATTTTGGTCAGCTTCTGGTCGTAGAGCGTGCCCTCCAAGGTCTTTACCTGCTCTTCGCGGGCCAGGTAGCGGTAAGCCAGCAGGCGGTTGCCGTCGGGCGAGAGGCGCACCACGGGGCGGCGGTCGCGGGCTGGCGCCGACACCACCAGCACCGGCGTCCCCTTCTGGCCCCCGGCCAGGGCAAAAGGCTGCACGGTCAGGTTCTGGCTGCTTTCGTCGGTGTGGTGCACCACCACCCACACTTGCTCGGCATTGCGGCCGAAGGCCTCCACCGTTTCGCCGGGCGCTACGGGCAGGGTGGTGCTCCACTGCTTTTTGAGGTCGGCGTCGTAGCGCTCTACGGCGTAGGCGCTACCACTCTGGTGCGCCAGGATAACGAAGCCGCTGCCATCGGCCAGGGCCAGCGTCTTCTGCGGCACGCGCTGGTTATAGCGGTCCTCGCCTTGCTCGGGCAGGTAGCTGAAGGGGGCCGATTTGGTTTTTTGGGCCTGGGCCGGGTGAGTAGCGCCGAGCAGGCCGGTCAGGGCCAGGGCAGCTACCCCAAAGAAAAAACGCATGAAGAAGAGGTCGTTAAAATGGGCGTGTAAGCGCGTCTGGTACGCCAAAAGTACCCCGCACGGCCGAAGCTGCTTCCATTCACTAAGCAGAAACGCCCAGCCACTAACGCTGCGGGGCAGCCCGGCGGGCGTAACTTTGCAGCCGAGCGCTGTTAACCGAATTTTAACATCGCCAGCGCAACTATCCCAAACGCCGGTCGTTTAATGGGCGCGTTCCGAGGCGAGCCGCAGCTGTCCGCCACTTCCTCTATTATCCCACCCAACGCTTAATTCGCTGCTATTCAAATAAAAACCTACTAATTGGCACTTGTTTTGAGGTAGGCCGTGCCCCTACCTACCATCTTATGAAATCATTTCTCAAGCTCGGTTCATTATTTGCCCTCATTATTGGCGGCCGTTACATGCAGCTTACTACCCCAGCTGCTACGGCTGGCTTAGCCAAGCCGCCCGTGGTGCTTTTTGCCCCCGAAGCTATTTCCAGCATGAGCCTGACTAGCTACACGCAGGAGCCGGCCTCCACTATCATTCCTGCCAGCCAGCAAAAGAAGCAGGAATCGTCCGTTACTTGGTTCTAGAAAGCTAAGCGGTTTCATTCGAAACCGCTTTTTTTATGCCCGCCTGGGTCGAAAGCTAGCTAATCCGGCTCCAGTTGACGGCCGTGGCGGGCAGGCTTTCGATGTGACGCCGGATGTTGCCGTGCTCGGGGCGCATTAGCTCAGGGTCGTCGCTCAGCAGGGTTTGTGCGGCGGCCCGGCTTTCGCTCAGGATGCGGCCATCTTTGGCCAGGTCGGCAATGAGCAGGTCGAGGACGCCGCTCTGCTGGGTGCCCATGAGGTCGCCGGGGCCGCGTAGCTTCAGGTCGATGTCGGCGATTTCGAACCCGTTATTGGTTCGCACCATCGTTTCGAGGCGGGTGCGGCTGTCCTTGCTCAGCTTGTAGCCCGTCATCAAGATGCAGTAGCTCTGGTCGGCGCCCCGGCCCACCCGGCCCCGCAGCTGGTGCAGCTGCGAAAGGCCGAAGCGCTCGGCGCTCTCAATCACCATCACGGAGGCGTTGGGCACGTTCACCCCCACTTCGATAACGGTGGTGGCCACCATTATCTGGGTTTCCTTCTTCACGAAGCGGGCCATTTCGAAGTCCTTTTCCTCGGCCTTCATGCGCCCGTGCACGATGCTGATTTGCAGGTCGGGAAAGGCCCGGCTTACGCTTTCGTAGCCATCGGTAAGGTCCTTATAGTCCAGCGTTTCGCTTTCCTCAATGAGTGGGTACACGATGTACACCTGCCGGCCCAGCGCCACCTGGTCGCGAATGAATTGAAAGACTTTCAATCGGTTAGCGTCGTAGCGATGCACCGTCACGATGGGTTTTCGGCCGGCGGGCAGTTCGTCAATCACGCTTACGTCGAGGTCACCGTAGAGCGTCATGGCCAGGGTGCGCGGGATGGGCGTGGCCGTCATCACGAGCACGTGCGGAATGACGTAGGGGTTTTTTTGCCACAATTTTGAGCGTTGCGCCACGCCAAAGCGGTGCTGTTCATCCATAATGGTCAGGCCCAGGTTGCGAAACTGCACCACGTCTTCGAGCAGCGCGTGGGTGCCCACGAGCATCTGCATCTCGCCGTTGCGCAGTTGCTCGTGCAAAATGCGCCGCTGGCTGGTGCGGGTGCTGCCCGTGAGCTTGCCCAGGTTCAGGCCCAGCAGGTCGGCGTATACTTTGAGGCCCTGGTAGTGCTGGTCGGCCAGGATTTCGGTGGGCGCCATCAGGCAGCTTTGCGCGCCGTTGTCGGCAGCCATGAGCATGGAGATGAACGCTACGATGGTTTTGCCCGAGCCTACGTCGCCCTGCAAGAGTCGGTTCATCTGCTGGCCGTTGCAGAAGTCTTTGTAAATCTCGTGGATAACCCGCTTCTGCGCCCCCGTCAGGTCAAAGGGCATCACATTTTTGTAAAAATGCACCAGCGTGGGCACCTCGCTAAAAATCTGGCCAGCCAGCGTCACCTTGCGCTGGTCTTTCTGGCGCAGCAGCTTCAGTTGAATGTAAAACAGCTCCTCAAACTTGAGCCGGAAGCGCGCCTTTTCTAGCAGCTCGGGGCTCTGCGGAAAATGAATCTGCTGCAAGGCGCTGGCCTTGTCGAGCAGGGCGTATTGCTCGATGAGGGCCGGCGACAGCGTTTCGGTTACCTGCGGCAGCGCAATCTTGAGCAGGTCGCTCATCATGCGCATTATCGCTTTGCTATCGATGCGGTGGTAGTTTTTGAGCTTCTCGCTCGTGTTGTACACCGGCTGCAAAAAGCTCTGCCCCGCTTTTTGCTCGCTCACTTCTTCCAGCTCGGGGTGGGCCATCTGGGGCCGCCCGTTGAACATGGTCGGCTTGCCGAATACAATGTATTCCTGGTGGTTCTTGATGACTTTCTCCAGGTAATTCACGCCCTTGAACCATACCAATTCCAGCTCGCCGCTGGCGTCGGCAACCTTGGCTACCATGCGCTTTTTGGGCCCTTCCCCTATCACTTCGCGCCCGCGCAAAATGCCCTTCACCTGCACGTAGGGCAAGTCTTCGTGCAAGTCCACCACGTTATAGAATTGCGTGCGGTCGAGGTAGCGAAACGGGTAGCGCTGAATCAGGTCGCCGTAGGTAAACAGGCCCAGCTCCTTGCCCAGCAGCTGCGCCCGCTGCAAGCCCACGCCCCGCAGGTATTCAAGTTTGGTTTGAAAGAAATTACTCATGTTAGTATATGAGGAATTTAGAAGGCAGAGCGGGAGAATTGACTTTACCGAGGCCGACGCGCCAGTTCCTACTCCCTTATTTATACTTAAGCGTGTTGAGCAGCTGCATCATATCGTACTTCACGTACTCAATAACCGGCGCCAGCGAGTCGTTGGCGGTGGCGGTGCGGAAGTAGAGCGCGGCCCGGAAGAAGTGCTTGGTGCTATCGGTAGTGTAAAACTGAAACTGACTCGGCACCTCCCCTTCCAGCTCAAACACCGAGGCGCGCATACCGCTGGGCGTGCGCAAAATCTTCTCCTCAATGGACGTGGCCTTAATCTGGTGCTTGCCCGTGAGCTTGCGCGCATCCTCCATCATCTTATTGTAGAGCTGACGGTTGCGCACCACATTGGTGTAGGTTATCTGCACGTTGGCGTGCAGCTGCGGGTAATACACGTTGAGCCAGTCGGGCTGCGCCATGTAGGAGGAGTCGCGCAGCACCTTGGCGTATTGCGAGTACTCAAACGTGTAAGGGTGGCCGGCCGGCAGCGGCCGGAAGCGGTGCGGCGGCAGGTCGATGCGGTTGTAGCCCTTGGGCTTCGGCGTAAAGTCGGGGGCCGCCGTGCACGCCGCCAGCAGCCCGGCCGCGCCCACGGTCACCACCCCAAAACCCCAAAAACGAATAGCACTCATAAGAATAGGTAAAGCCCAAAGTTAGCAGCCGGCCGCCCCGCCCAACGCCAAAAAGCCCTGGCTTGGTGCCAGGGCTTTCTTTTTGCCTGTGCAGGCGGGCCCTAAAAGGGCAGTTGGTCTAGTTCGGGCTCCTGGCGCAGGCTCACCGTTTCGTTGGCGCCCGCCGGGGCGGGGCCAGCGCCGGCCCCACCGGGCCGGCCACCCAGCAGCGAAATCTCCTCGGCGATAATCTCCGTGATGTAGCGCGTCTGCTGGTCCTTATCCTGGTACTGGCGGGTCCGTAGTTTGCCTTCTACGTACACCTGCGTGCCTTTTTTGAGGTATTTCTCGGCTAGCTCGGCCAGGCCGCGCCAGGCCGAAATGTTGTGCCACTCGGTGCGTTCCACGCGGGCACCCTGTTTGTCCTTATAATACTCGTTGGTAGCGAGCGTGAAATGCGCCACGCTATTGCCACCTTCCAGGTGCCGCACTTCGGGGTCTTTGCCCAAATTGCCCACCAAGATTACTTTATTTACTCCGGCCATAACACAATGTTTTATGACGTATGCGACAGCCAACCACAGCTGCCATTGACGACCTAAAGGTAGGCAATTATTTTAGGTTTTGCAAATTATATTAGTAAAAAAGGCCATTACGAATAGCATTTTCCCCTCAGCTTTCGGCACGCCTGCCCAGCCCCACTGGCCGCCGCCGCCGGGCGCTAAAACCAGCTTAGCCCGGTCGGCGCTACCCCCACTTTGCCAGGTAATTGCTGATGAGCACGGGCTTAGGTAGGTTTTCAATCTCAGCGGTGGAGAAGGCTTGCAGGCCCGTGGCGCGCAGGGTAGCCGCGGGCAGCGCCGCCGCCAGCGCCACGGGGTGGAAGCGTGCTTCCAGCTTTTGGTGGCTCAGCACGTGGCGCAGCGCGGGAACCGGCCGGTCTTCGGCTACGCGGCTGGTAGCGGGGTGGCCCCCCAACGCCTCCACGTGACGCAGCACTTCGGCGGCGGGCAGGTCAGCGCTATCGGTTTCGGCCAGGGCAAAGTCGTAGAGGCCCTGCCAGATATCGCCCGCCAGTCGCTCTTTTAGATAAAGCTGCTCGCCGTGGCGCAGTACCAAGTAGTGGAAGTAGCGGGTGCGCGCCGCCTTGGCCTTGGCCTTAATGGGCAGCAGGGCCACCTGCCCGTGCTGAAAAGCCCAGCACGAAGCTTGCAGCGGGCAAAACAGGCAGTCGGGCTTGGCGGGCGTACACTGCAACGCCCCAAATTCCATGATGGCCTGGTTGAACTCGGCGGCGTGGGCGGGCGGCAGGTGCTGGTCAGCCAGCGCCTGAAATTCTTTGCGCGAGCTAGGTGCCGCAATGTCGGAATGCAGGCCAAAAACCCGGGCCAGCACCCGAAATACGTTGCCATCGAGCACGGCCACGGCCTCGTCGAAGGCGAAAGATGCGATGGCGGCCGCCGTGTAGGGACCCACGCCTTTGAGTTGGCGCAAGCCGGCGTAAGTGGTCGGAAACTGCCCGCCAAACTCGCCCACTACCTGCTGGGCAGTGTGGTGCATGTTGCGAGCCCGGGAGTAGTAACCTAGCCCTTGCCAGTGGCGCAATACCTCCTGCTCGGGGGCGGCGGCCAGGTCGTGCACCGTGGGGTAAGCGGTCAGGAAGTCAAGGTAGTAGGGTAAGCCTTGGGCTACCCGGGTTTGCTGCAAAATAACTTCAGATAGCCAGATAGCGTAGGGGTCGCGGGTGTGGCGCCAGGGCAAGTCGCGGCGGTGGCGCGGATACCAACTCAACAGGGCCTGCGTTAAGAGCGAATGGGATGGAACCGGGGCGGCAGCAGACGGAGTTTTAAGCAAAATAATGAGGCAGAATAAATTGGCCCTGGGAGAAACTTGGAAGTTTCCATTGGCCGAACAAGAATTAAGGAGTACCTTTGCGCTCCGTTTCGAATGGCGAACCTCCTACCGGGCAGGGAATTACGCTGAAAACGGCTGATTATCCGCTCGATATTTTTTTTTCACTTCTAGTACCCCCCCTTACCAACGTGACCAAAGCTGAGGTAATTTCCGAAATCTCGCAAAAAACCGGCATTGAGAAAGCCGATGTGCTGACGACCGTCGAAGCCTT
>Ga0160428_1001152_pt1 | contig 21757 bp, 20 predicted proteins | sample SolpanmetagenomM_FD_108198 | JGI IMG/M metagenome (GOLD analysis project Ga0160428, IMG submission 108198) | Solar panel surface microbial communities from Lawrence Berkeley National Laboratory, California, USA - M | ecosystem: Engineered > Built environment > Solar panel > Unclassified ... | reverse complement strand
GAGCGTCTCTCATTGGGGAAATACATTCGTAACAGGCCGTGGATTGGTTTGTTTGAGCGGAAAAGGGCAAATATACGAAATAAACCTAAAGACGGCTGGGGAGGAATATATAATCCACCCTAGGTACGTTTTTTCATTCCTCCACTAATTTTTCCAATGGGTTTGGAGGTGCTAATGTTGAGGTAGTAATGTCGTAGGGTATACAATTACGTCAACGCTTCCTATAGCGTATAGATTCAAATCTTCGACCGTCAAGCTTCAAATCCCGAATGTAATCGGTTCTTCTAGATTCTTACAGTCGTTTGCAGAGACGCCGACGTATAGCTTCTTGTCAAGGGTTTTTTTTGGTCTTAGATCATGGACGAGAAGAATGTTTAGAGGAGATGGATTGTTTCTCCAATTTACAGGTCCGGCGAGGATATTAGTTCAGTCCAGAGGGAATAATATACGAGAGTCGTTGAGTAGAGAGCAGATGGATGAGATTGCAGATAGTCCGGTCGGAGTAATAAAGCGGGGTGATGGTTATGATGAAGATGGAAAACAAAAGAGAATAGAAGAGGTAAAGGTTGGTTATGCAAATGTAGAAAAGGATGGAAAGGTGGTTTTTGAAAAGAGTTGAACCATGACGGTTAGTCAGGTGGGATATATAAACTAGTATGATGCGTCGTGTATAATTTCTTGAAAAGGGAGTTATATGAGACCTACTATTAATTAACCCATTGATTACTTTGAACATGTGCTTCAATTATATTCGTACACGTGGTTGTGTAGACTACCAATGGATAACATAATATTACTGATATCGAATCGTGTAAGCGACAATGATTATACGACAAGGCAGAAAGTAAAGCTCATGTTGGTCATGTGAAACGATGATAATGGTAGATAAACTGATTATGATAATGTTACAAAATAGAGAGAGGATGATAATATATCACGGTAGAAAAAAGATGATTATAAAAAAGATAGACAGCATCAGTCTACTAATTGATTAAATATGATAACTTGTTACCATAAACATATATATACTACTACGAAAATTTTACAACCATCAACAATTCACACCACAAAATCAATCGACTTCTTCCATGGCACTCTCACCAGTAGCAGTACCTTCAGAAACAGTCTCTCCAGTTGTAGCGGCAGCAGCATCTTCTGCCTTTGTCTCTTCGTTAGTCTCTGTATTTTCATCAATGTTTAATCCCAAAGAAACTAATTTGTGGATACGTTCGGCATATTGAGCTGGTTCTTCAATGGTGAATCCTGAAACCAAAAGAGAGGTTTCGTAGAGTAAGACGGTGATTGACTTTACTGTACGGTCATTCTCTCCATCAGCTTCGACCTTTTTCTTCAATTCTTGAATGATGGAAGATTTTGGTGAAATTTCAAAAGTCTTTTTGCTAGACATGTATGATGACATGCTTGTATCACGTAGAGCTTGTGCTTTCATGATACGTTCCATGTTTGCTGACCATCCGAAAGTAGATCTATTAATAACATGTCAGTAAGTTAATCGCAAATATAAAAAAAAAAAAAAAAAAGAGAATCAAACACTTACGTTCTGATAGCACATGGCGCACCAGATAATTTGTGTGATACAGTGACCTTTTCAACCTTGTCACCCAAGACATTCTTCAATGATTTGGCAAGAGATTCATATTCCTTCTCTTCCGCTTCACGACTCTTCTTCTCCTCATCAGTTTCTTCAAGTTCAAAATCCTTTGTAATGTCGACCATCTTCTTTCCGTCAAATTCCTTCAATTGAGTACAAGCATACTCGTCGATAGGATCAACAAGGAAGAGAACCTCAAAGTTCTTCTCTTTGAGAGCCTCAAGGAATGGAGATTTAAGGACAGCCTTGAGTGATTCGCCAGTGATGTAGTACATTTGTTTTTGGTGTTCAGGCATACGTGTGACGTAATCTTGGAGAGAAGTAGTCTCGTCCGTAGACTTTGTAGAGTTGAAACGAAGTAATTTGGCGAGTTGTGGACGGTTCTGGCTGTCCTCGTGAATACCGAGCTTAATGTTCTTGCTGAATGCGCTGTAAAACTTGTCAAAGTTCTCACGGTCTTCTGCAATCTCAGCAAACAACTCAAGAGACTTTTTGACAATGTTTTTGCGGATAACCTTCATAATCTTGTTTTGTTGAAGAGTTTCACGAGACAAGTTGAGTGGAAGATCTTCAGAGTCGACGACACCCTTGACGAATGACAACCATTCTGGTACAAGATCAGTAGCGTCGTCAGTGATAAAGACTCGTCTGACGTAAAGCTTGATGTTGTTCTTGGTCTTTTTGCTTTCGAAAAGATCAAATGGTGCTCTCTTAGGAACGAACAAGATTGCACGGAATTCGAGTTGACCTTCGACGGAAAAGTGCTTGACTGCAAGGTGGTCTTCCCAATCGTTTGACAAGGTCTTGTAGAATGAACCGTATTCCTCGGCAGTAATGTCTTGAGGATTACGTGTCCAGATTGGCTTGGTCTTGTTGAGTTCTTCTTCCTCGACCTTGCTCTCTTTGACCTTTTTGGTCTTTTTCTTCGAGTCTTTCTTCTCGTCCTCCTCATCGTCGACTTCTTCTACCTTTGGCTTCTTCTCGGCATCTTCTTCATCTTCCTTGACTTCTGTAGCGTCCTCATCGGGTACCTCGGTCTCAGTCTCCTTTGTGACGTGGAGGTAGATTGGGTATGAAATGAATTCAGAGTGCTTCTTGACAACCTCTTTGATTTTGCTCTCGTTGAGGTAATCGGTTTGTTCCTCCTTCATGTGGAGAATAATCTTTGTTCCACGTCCGATTTGTTCACCTTCAGTGTCTTGTGTAAGAGTGAAAGTACCACCTGCAGATGACTCCCAGATGTATTGTTCATCATCGTTGTTCTTTGAAATGACAGTGACTCTGTCAGCAACGAGGTAGGCAGAGTAGAAACCAACACCGAATTGACCAATCATAGAAATGTCGGCACCGGCAGTCAATGCCTCCATAAATTGCTTGGTTCCTGATCGAGCAATTGTTCCGAGATTGTTGACCAAGTCAGCTTTGGTCATACCAATACCGGTATCACGGATGGTAAGTGTCTTTGCTTCCTTGTTAGGAATGATATCGATACGGAGATCTTTTCCAGAATCAAGCTTGGATGAGTCTGAAAGAGCTTCATATCGGATCTTGTCCAAAGCATCAGATGCATTTGAAATCAATTCTCGTAAAAAGATTTCTTTGTTAGAATAGACAGTGTTGATGATAAGAGAAAGAAGTTGAGAAATTTCGGCCTGGAATTCGAATGTTTCGGCCCCCATGATGAGATGAGATTGGGTATCGCAAGTTTAGAAATCAAATGTCGCTATATGCTTTAAAGTACAAGGCAGATAAAGGTGAGAGAATGGAGATGGATATCGATAGAGGAGAATGGTTGTGAAGCAAAATCAAAAAAGATTATGTAGAGCTTGGACCGTGATTATAGAGATGAGCTCCCTAAATTTTTTTTATGTCTAGAAGATTCCCGCTCACTCTGTTGCCATCCAAATTTTTCCTGACCAATCAGTGAATTTTGATCACGTTACCTGAAGCAATTGTGATTGTCCCTATGAAACCAAAAGTCAAATTATTGAAATGCATACTGTACACATACGATTACGATAATTAATGATTTGCAGTGGAACTGATTGATATATCAAAATCTGTTTTACTAGCTATACAATTTACCATCATCCACATGCGCCATACATTCTGTCGTTACAAGAACAACATAACCTAGATTGCCAAACATATTTAATCCTCAAATTTGTAGCTAAAACCAAACAATGAACAGAAAAAGAAAAAGATAGCAAATATTCATGCCCATAATTATCATAAAAATGCGATTAAATCTGTAACACCGTAATGTGATGTTACTTTGAATTCAGAACGAGATGTAATTTCTTTCCTCACAATGCAAGAAGCATTCGCTTTTCGTTCATTTGTTTCGGTCTCAATATCGCATCTTGATTCGACATTCTTCGCTCTAATCCTTTTGCGACTCTAGCTAGTAAAGCGTTCTTCTCTAATTCATCTAATTTTACTTGCGAAGGCTGGAAAGATTGTGGCGCAAGTCGTGGATCTTCCAATCGTTCTATCGAGTTGATTGTGTCTGTTATATCTTGATCTTTACCACGCACCGTCGATGGTATGGAGATTGATCTGTGCACCTTTTCTCGCGTTAGATCTGGAGAATTGAATGTGAGAGTATTGACTGCGCTGTCGTTTGGACTTTTGATCGAGTAGTCATATTCTGTAGTTTGAGCAATAGATGGATGTAATGATGGAGCACCGGAGTATACACTGCTACGCTGAATGACATCCGGTGATACAGCTGTCGACGACTTGAGTGTATTTGGTGCCGACTGACAGAGAACATATTAGTACATTTTAATTAATCTGTCTGTTAATGGGACAGGTAGCCATAAACTCACCATTTATAATATATATTATCAATCCGCTTCGTTACTGAATAGTATGAAGATTATAACAAGTTTTATTCGGGGTATAAAAATAGATGGTTGAGTGCAGTTTATTGAAAGGAAAAAGCAAAATGTACAAAATGCAAGATCGTGCAGTTGCAGTTGATAACAATAAGATTGGGTGGAGATCTTTTTCCCTTTCCTCCACGTGGCTAGCCGAACAACCAGTTGGTAAGGAGGAGTCAAATTAAATAATACGGTCACCGATGACGTTGGCGCAGCATCATTACTCAGGGTTATGATTTTGTTTCACTCTGCTGCGCGAACGATTTGACCCCTTTGTTTTTTTTTCACAATGAAAACACACGTTTTGCATGATTCAGTGCGAGACAAGTAATGAGTATCATACTTTTTATGTTACACTGATACGAAAGGGATTACCGTGCGAAAACATAAATGGTATCAATGATTGATCCACATGCTCAAACCGGGAGTTTTCGGTTTCTCGGTTCATTGTACATAGTTTGATCATATGACAGGTGCCATGTCTATTTTTGGTTACCTGACCACGTTTATCCATTAGTACCATGGATCGTACCTTTCAGTCAATTGATCAAAACATATTAGACTTGTGTAAACTTCAACTGTGTCATTTCAGATTCCCTTTGGAATTACGGATGAGTTAATATAAATTATTATGTTGTACATTGTTCTTTTCCAATATTTTAAAAATGACATAAATTACAGCAATGAATTATCATGTCCAAATATTGTACAGTTTATCCCTGACTACATCCCAAGCACTCTTTATCTTTTCCTCGACATGAATTTCTTGTTGTCCAAACATTGCCTCGGCTTGCTGCTTCATCAAGCCTAGGCCAATGTCATGACTTTGCGTGATAGACGTGTTATGAGGCGGATATGATATATCTACGCTTAATGCAGAATAGTCCTGAGATGCTGCAAATGGCAGATATTGGCTTACCCAATACCAGTTCCGAGACAAACTTATCACGATTGTTCCCGCCACACCCGCAATACCAAGCATTCGCAGTAAAAGAGCATATCTATACTGATATAGGTATTGACTCAAGCCAAGAATACCTAATGGATCTTCCTCCTGTAAATTATCGGCGCGTCTTTTTTTCCGTCTTCTATACCTTTCCCGACGTATGCTATGACGATCCAGCTCATGATCTGTACTCTCTGTTATCGCCTCTTCGGCAGGCGTGCGAGATGAATTACTTGTATTCGCAGATATATCATTTTGTTGTTTCCGATCTATTACAATAAATCTTTCCAAGTCTGCAGCCCATTTCGGTATTTCCTCTTTTCCTCCCCAAGATCTTGATTCATCTTGTAAATCAGGCGAAGGAACTAGACCGTCCGAACCTTCTCCGCGACTGGAAAGGTCAAGTGTGTGACTTGATAGTGCAGGCGAGGGACTATGGAAGAAGAGCGCGTCCGGTTCTGGAACTAAAACAGCAGAGGCTTCTATAGAGTCTAAATCCCGTTGTTGATCATGTAAATCAAGAGTTGGCATCACTAATGAAGACCCGTTCGTCATCTGTTCGCTGTCTTTTTGATCCGAGACTATGCCATTCGACCTCTTATTAGGATCATCTTGCTTATTTGAAGTCGCAATAGAATTCATTGTTGAAGCATTGACCTCGGTCTTCTCATCTGAAATGACATCTGACAAATCTACCATACTATCGTCAGAGTGGCCATCTAAATTTGCCTCCGTGGTTGGCTTGATGGTTTCTATAATTTCGGATCCTTTCCCTTTCCCTTTTGTAGATAGCTTTTCCGCCTCTTTTGCTGTCTCGTGTTTCTCAGTCGAAGATCTTGGTAATGATATACCTCGTAATCTGTCTTGGAAGCTCTGGCCAGATCTAACCAATTTCACCCTTTCTTCTACTCCTGCATTTGACTGTTGAATTGAAGAGTTTGAGGGTGTGAGGACTTGTGATTCAGAAGATATTATTCTCTGTCCTGCAGCTGCTATCTTTGGATGAACTGGATTTCTCGTAACTTTGCGAGAGTTATCGGAGTTGCCATTGTGTTCTGCTTGAAAAGTGTTTGGCGGCGAGGGAGATGGAGTATGCCGAGGCGGGGTGTGTAATACATTGGTAGCATTTGGCTGAAACGTGGACTTTTTGGGCTTGGGTGAGAACGTGAGATCTGATGTGGAAGAAGAAATAGATCCAGATGTGGATGGTCTGGATAGAAGTTCGACCGAGCCTGTCGAATTGGCGATGTGGTATGGAGGTGTATTGGGATCTTGCGACATGACAGATGAGACTGTTCAAACGATTAGGTTACTCAAGTCTAACATGATCAAATTTGTCTACGTGTCGACAAAGGAATAGGCCAAATGTTAGAGGAATGTTTCATTTCCACCGGTTGAGGATCTTTATGCATGACTGTTCATGCATGACATGTTGCTGGCTTGCATGCATGCATGAAGTTTTGTGGGGCAGAGGGGATCGATGAACATCAGTGATTATGACCGTGAATCATTGCTTTTTGCTAAATCTACACTATAAGACGCTAATCTGTTCATCATCAACTAAAATGCTGATGCAAATGCGACTGTGCATGCGATAAAAAAAAAGCTCAAAATCAAATTGCCACGCATTAAACAAAGCAAATTCCTTTCTGATCTTGATGAGCAGTGTTGAGTTGCTGACATTACATGATCAAGCTGGTGTACCTCGTCCTCGTGGTGCACCCGAGCCGGCATAGCCTGGACCTCCACGTCCACGTCCTCCAAAGTTTCCACGTTGATTGTTGTTGAAGTGATCTCGACCATTAGCTTGACCATTAGGTCCAAAACCACCTCGTTGAGGACCTTTAGCTGGGCCGGCACGCTCAGGAAGTCGAGGTCCCTTGGCACGACGCTCCTCAATCTGGAGAGTGACATCTCCAAGCTTTAGAGCATCAGTTTTTTCCTTATTGGACTTGAGTCGCGAGCATGCTTCAGCAGTATCAAAGTCAACCCAAGCGCAATTCTGGTAAAGGATGTCAGTACATTTTGTATAATATAGATCTTGGAAGGAAGCTCACCTTTGGTCTGTTAATAGTCAAGGCAGTGATTGATCCTCCAGCTCGCTGCTCCAAAACGCTACGTAATTCACTCTCATCAACATCAGACGGAATGTTTTTGATAAATGCGCCCTTTGCTAGCTGCTCGGGGGTTTCAGTAGGAGAATAGGGGGTGAAGGGACGTTGATTGTATGGTTGACCTTTCCCAGCAACGTTTGTCCAGCCATCTGTAGGTGTCATTGGTGAAGATGCGGAGTCACCTGCTAATTTACCAGATTCCTGCACAGCAGGAGTGGATGTTGCTACAGGAGCTGTGGTTGTTGCTGCTGCCGATGCATTTGTTGACTTGGACGCTGCATTCTGCGTGACGGAAGCTGGCTTATCTTGAGGAGCGGTCGCTGTTGAAGTTTTGTTCTTGTTTGCGGCTGCAGCTAGACTGGCCCATGATGTTGGAGCTGCAGGAGCTCTCTTCTCCTCGGTTGTTTGCTGAATACTTGCCGGTTGTGAAACTGGCTTCAAGGGTGAGGTAACGGGAGTCGGTGCAGGATCTTGTGGTTTTTCAACATCAAGTGTGGTTAGAGACGGCGATCGACCAGCTTCTTTTGAGGGTTGTTCGCTGGAGAGTTGCTTAGGGGCAGGGTCCTTTGACGTGACTTGTTGTTTCTGACTTTCTGAGACTGATTTGGTGGATAAGGAAGGGTCTTCGAAGTCTGATGAGTCAACCTTGGCCTCCAACTCTCTGTCTAGAAGCTCGGCTGATTCTTCGACAGCTTGAGGATCTTGTGAACTTGTGAGACCTTCCATTTCGATTTCTACTTTATGTGCAGCTGCATCATCTGTGTTTTCTTCAGCGTTCCCGACTTCACCTCCAGCTGCTTCCTCTTCATCAACGAGATAACGGAAAATGTCGTTGAGTACGAAATAACCATTAGTTTGAACGGCAAGGACAAATGTCTGGACGAATTTCTTGTGTGGTTTGGATTTGTTCGACATCTCACCGATCACCTGAATGACGATATTGGAGTCTGAAGCTTGAGAATCGACATTAGTGACACGGACTTTGCATTGGTAGAAGTCGAGAGTTTTGATCCGTTCGCTGCTCGTCTGTACCATAATGTCATTAGCTATCTCCTCAATATCATTATACACTTGGCGTCTTGAGTCACCTTTTGTCCAATACAAACTTCGATCTTATCTGCCTCATCTCCGATGACGAATTGAGAACGTTTGTTATAGAATAGCTGTACAATTATTAATTACTTTTTGTGAATGGTTGTGTCAGAGGTGTTTGTAACATACACATAATTTCTCGGGATTTTTGCTCAAGGTAGTATAGTATTGTTCAACAAAGTACCATCCAACTTCGTCCTTTGGCACTTCGGAAGCAGGAGCAGAGCTCGACAAGCCTTGATTCATGTTTGCGGATTGTTCAGCGTTATAGTTTGTATATCCGTTCTGCGATGTCTCTTGCTTAGACGCATGTCCTGAGTGTGTACCGTTTGTCTGCATGGATGCAGTGTCGGAAGCCATTGATAAATGATTGATGTTGTATGACTATGGACCCGATGGATATTTCCCTCCTAATTTGACAAGGTTTTAATAAAACTACTCCGGGCAAGATGAGAAATAACAAGGTGGTATCGATATAAAGGGCGAAAAACAGTAGTATCGCACGGCGATGGTGAGAATAGACGTAAGGAGATTCGTGATTAATTCGGAGGATTGTAAGGTTGAGTGCGAGTGAAATGTGATCTCAAAAGTGATCTAGAAAACGAACGTAATAAATTTTTGGAACGCACTTCTTTCTCCACACTACAGACAGTGTTCAAAAAGGTAAAAAATGATTAATTCCTGCACTTTCAATAATCCGCCTTTACATCACAAACGCAATTCCAGAATAGTCCAGAACGGTTTGTGGGAGCCACGGGCGAGATAACAAATGATAAACATTCAGTCCTTTAAGCGAAATTTAATTGCCATTTGTTTTACATGCATGTACACAACTATAGTATAAAAACATGACATTAGAGCCATGCGGTTATATTGGTGACTCAGAACAAACAGCTATGAACTTGTTAACAATTCGTATTCTCGAGCGCTATGCCATCTAATCTCTGCCTTGTTCTCTTCCTCAGATATCTACACTTTCTATTGCTTGTCTTTTGGTTTACTCTGAACCAAGAAATTTCCCTTCCATCCTTCTGCCGAAATACCTGTAATCGGTTCCACATTAGACCGCTATGGCTTGGTTAGTAATCGTTCCTTTATACTATATATAGATGAGTATTATGGTACCTTGAGATATTCTTCACTCATCTCTTGATATTCTTTGTTCATGGTTTTTGGTGCTGGTCGTGCAAATGATCTCGTGAATGCAAAGAGTACTCCAGCAGCTACAATACCGGCTATTGTGTATGCAAAGACTTTACGCCCTTCACCTGGTGGCGGTAAGGCTCTTGGGCCATGTGGACCAAATGCTATCCAATACGCTATTTGTATAAAATAAGCAATTATTCCACGAATAATGAATAATTATATGGCTAATAATTCCAAATACGGATGTTCAAGTCCGTAAAGTGGACAACAGGACAGTATAATAATCACGTACCAGCTTTCTTCTCCTGCATGGTCAATTCCTTCCAATCGACTTTCATACGGTCTCTCAATGCCATCCAAAGATCAGCCTGCTCTTGTGGAGGCATACTCTCCCACCTCTTTTCGATATTGGCCAATGTTGGATTTGAAATTGCATGTGCAGCTCTGACTTGCGACATGCATATTATTGGTGATGCTTGTGTTGTCGATCGATGCACTGCGTTGAAGCAGAGAGAATTGCGGACGGATGCCATGCCCGAATTTCGGATTATAGTGCCACTCACCATTGTTCTGGATGCAACGGAGGACTATCCTAATTTAGTAGTGATATAGCGCAGATAAGTACCAGTGCGGACCACAAATGTTAGCTTCCGAAAAGGAGATGATACTATGTAAAGGCGCCTGTCGTAACAATAATTCGATGAAAGCGACAGGAAAGGTCAAAACTTTATTCTGATATGCAATTCAACGACAGGTCTTGGCGTGATTTTGTTTGACGATTCTATTTCGTTTAGCTATACATATACATACCCAGTTAGGACCCGAAGACTGGTCTGTATTCGATTGAACAGAATACAGCATGGATGACCCCGCTTTGCATTACACCATCGAAACATGCTCCGCAGTTGCTCTTATGACTGGGCATAATATTTGATTATTAACAACAGAATTATGATGTCATACAACATATTTGGACTTCTGACCAGCACTGTCTGTCAATTGTTCAGATGTTGATCCAATGGGATTAATGAGGATACCGTATACGGCACCATTACCTCATCCAAGAATCTTTCCTACTACAGCTTCGGATCTCAAAGGTTCTATTGAGGCATTGTCTGACTTCTTGACAAAGTCGACTGGCAGAGAGAAATCCAATAATACGCTTGTGCTTACAGGTGCTGGTATCTCCGTTGCTTCCGGATTGGCCGACTATCGTGGGACAAAGGGAACGTACACTCTAAACAAAACCTACCGACCAGTATACTATCATGAATTTTGCGAAAGCCACGAAGCTAGAAAGCGATATTGGGCTCGGAGCTTTCTGGGCTGGACTAACTTATCACGAGCAAAACCGAACTCTACACACACGGCTATTAAGCAGCTTGGCGATCTAGGCCTAATTCATCAAGTAATAACGCAGAATGTTGATTCCTTCCATAACCTGGCGCATCCAGAGGTTCCAGTAATCGAACTTCATGGGTATTTACGAACAGTAGTGTGTATTTCGTGCCGTAAAGAATATGATCGACGTGAGTTTCAAAAAGACTTGATTGGTTTAAATCCAGCTTGGGCGGAATTCCTCGAAAGAATGTTGAGTTCTGGAGCCTTGACGACTGAAAATCCAGACGAAAGACGGATGAAAGGATTAAAAACCAATCCTGATGGTGACGTCGACGTGCCAGGAGTTGAATATTCTACTTTCCTATACCCTCCTTGTCCATCATGTCGGTCAAATCCGCCAAGATTGCCAGATGGGTCGCAAGGTATTGTTAGAACCGATGAGAGAGGCGGATGGGACAGGTCATCTACGGCTGGGATTTTGAAGCCCAACGTCGTCATGTTCGGAGAATCTATCCCAGCGGTTGTCAAAGAAGCAGCGGAGAAGGCCATTGACGACACCAGCCGTGTACTGGTTTTAGGTTCTTCACTCGCGACATATTCAGCGTGGCGCCTGATTAAACGGGCAAAGGAACGCAGGTTACCGATTGGCATAATCAATATTGGTGGTGTCAGAGGTGAAGAACACTTTTATGATGATGATATCATGCAGAACTCAACCACTGGAGCGAATGGATTTCGCTGTGCTCAATCTGTGGAAGATATTCTGCCAGAAGTAGCCAACCTGATTGGAAATGGAGCAAAGATGGTGTAAAACTGGAGTGGTCTAGGCTGGTATCAACGTAGAATGCCGTTGCGTGACTGTTGACACTTCCCCGTTGAAGCTTAGAATGTTATTGTACTTTATATACATGGCCATAGCGCATCGCAATTCTATATCGTATCGGGCCAGTAAGTAAAAAGAGGTCGTTGCTTAGGCAAAGTCTTCACGTCGTTTCCAATCATCGAAGTATCGTCGAAGCCGTTGTCCGTAAGTCATACTCATTAGCAAGGCATTTGCGCTTTGACGTAATGATAATCGTTATCTGCAGTTTTATCATACAAAAGACGTGTTTAGCTTCTACGTTCCCCAGTATTTCGAAATTCTGGGGTAGAATCGGCAACGACACCATCGCCCTCAGCAACGGGACTCGACAGAGGTTACCTTCCCTCATCGATTTTTAGCACGACCAAACCCCTCTACTCGATACCTCTACTCGATATATGTCTAATCATTCTTTATGATTACTGCTAGCCAAATATCTTAATATCAAATCCGACGTAGCACCATCATTCTTGTATTTCCGATCATTGTACGCATTTCGCAAAGATAATAGAAACGTCGAAAGGCAGCCAAACGTATCAGCAAAGAAGGTGCTCTAAATCATACACTTGTCAAGGCTGCTTGCTTATATCATTGTTTGAGAAAGCGTCTTTCCTTTATCATTTTGGTTCACTTCTTTGCGCAATGCAAGTTGTACTGCAGATCTGAGGAAACCAGAAAGATAGAGCGCAAGGGCGCTTGTTTACAAAATGGAAATCGGTAAATGCCAGGTCATATATCTTGACCGAAGGGTCCGAAATACAACACTTGTTGCAAAGAATGAATTGAAATCATTTCTTGAAAGTCACGAATTCACCACAAGCGGCACTGCTCTTGATCGACAGATTGTTACGCAGAACCTCGAGTCGCTACTTGGAACATTTAATGATGGTAAGTCTAACGTATAGAGTACCTCCTGATTATCTAGGCTGATCAATAATTGTAGCCTATTTATGCGCCGATGGACAATCTTGTTTGAAACGACTAGCACAGTTCGATGAAACTCCACCTCAAGTTCCTATCATTCTTCTTATAGATGTACCTGACAATGATGAATCACATATTATTTCACCACTTGCATCAAATCCAGTTGTCAAAGTACCTGGTCTCGAAAAGAATGAGCCGTTTGATCTGTATGGAATACATATGCTCTCTCATATTTGTAGCAGTATACAACAACGATCCATGTCTCGGTTAGTCGTACCGGTTGCGGTGACGGTGAATTCAGAAGCAGCTAGAGCGGCATTGGAAGAAGAACCATCATTGTGGGCTCTTTCTAAATGTTCACCCGACTCTGTTCGAGGCATCAAATATCTTGATATCGGTGCTGTTGACGTCTTGACAAGTCCATTATCTGCAGATCGTGTACATGGATTGACTGTACATGCCTATCGAATATTTAAAGATCACATGAAGGAAGATACAAGCTCTTTACTAACCAAGAGGAATAGAAAGCTTTCATGGATAGGTGTTGACGAAGAGCGTCCATTTGCATATTTGCGCGAAGCAATGGTTTCTGGCCTAATGGTTGGGATATGTAACCCTGAGACGATCAACGATATATTCGATCCGAAGTACGTTTAAAAGCAATTTTATGCTGTATGAAAGTGGAATAACATGAATAAATATAGTGATCTTAAATTAGAAGACTCTCGCATAAGTATTGTTGAGAATGCTGTCGGTCAATGGTCATTTTCAGCGCATGATTTTACAAGCGATGAACTTGTTCATGCAGCACGTGTAATACTGCGGCACGCTTTACAAATTGAAGAATTGTCCAAATGGAGACTCAATTTAGGTATACTTCATCTCAATCACTTATTCTTCTCCACCGGATTATTCTAATTTCAATTATCTAGATGAATTGACAATCTTCGTAATGGCATGTCGCAAAAACTACAACGATTTTGTGTTATATCACAACTTTCGCCATGTCGTTGATGTATTACAAGCAATCTTTTATTTTTTGCTCCGTATAGGGTTACTACCACCATACCAAGTTGCAGGCAATCCTGCAGCAAAGCCAGGTAACGCCGTGGCAGCAGTCTTACAGCCGTTTGATGCCTTGACTCTCCTCGTGGCTGCTCTAGGTCATGATGTCGGCCATCCTGGTGTTAATAACGCTTTTTTAGTCGCACTGAACGCACCTCTTGCTCAACTATATAACGACATATCAGTTTTGGAAGCCTTCCACTGTGCTGCATACTCGCAAATACTTCGACGCTACTGGCCGTCTGCATTTGGAGACATTCGCATGCGTAAACTTATGATCAGTTCTATTCTAGCTACAGATATGAGTTTGCATTTTAAATACATGGCAGAAATGGGTTCATTACAAGAAAAAATAGCTGCAGCCCAATCAACAGCAGATGGTTGGGTTCCAAAGGTTACAGATGAGACGAGAGATCTAGTATGTGGCCTTCTTATAAAATGTGCAGATATTAGTAATGTGGTAAGTATAAGTTATTTCCATTAATTTATGTTACAGCTTTGACAATTTCTAGGCTCGAAAATACGCCTGTGCCGCTCAATGGGCTCGAGTGCTGACGGATGAGTTTGCAAATCAGGGCGCAATGGAAAAGGATCTAGAGTTGCCAACTTGCTTGTTTGGAGGCCCACCTGATCCGAACGATTTTCTAAAGCTAGCAGAATCACAACTAGGATTCATGAATATCTTCGCTCGTCCTTTATTTGAAGGAGTATCTGCAGTATTACCAGAGATGCGCTTTGCTTTGGCTGAACTTGCTACAAACAAGGCAATTTGGTTAGAAAGAATCGAGGCGGAAAATAGTCGTAAGATGTCATTCATACGTGGTCCATTGTCACCACTTGCAAGGAGTATCACCACCCCAAGTGACACTGACTCGATTGATCAACGCGAGAGGTTATCACCAAATCCTAGCGATTCTGATTCAGGCGCAAATTCCAAAGCCACTCCTTTTTCTAATCATAATCATAACCCGAACCAAAACCAGACAAGTGCTTCACAACATGGTCTAGACTCCAACACTCTTGAAACTTTGGATGAAAATGAGGTGATTACAACTCTTCATACGCCTGGTGAGTAAGAATCATTTCATTTTTCCCTAGTGGGCGTTATTTCAAATAAGCCCAATCTGACGAATGTAGACTGACTTGATTGCCTTTTTCCAAATTAAAGTGGCCGAACTTGGTAAAGAATTACAGAATGATCGACGACACTCGAGTGTATATAGCGATAACGATGAGTCAAGACTGACGCCTCGTCGAGGAAGTCATGATGCTACTTTGGCGACAACTATTTATGTTCAAACTCGAAATTCTCCGGCTGCACAAGATATGCTCGATATATCAGCCCCAGTCTCACCAAGCAAACATGATTTCAATGCCACTACGACCAAGACTGATGTGAAAGATATGAAACATCCTTCCATGGAACGAAAAGTTTCATTGCAAAGCCCGTATCAGATTTCAGACACGTCTGCTACTTATAAACATGGTAATAAAAGCGAGGAATTTTCTATAGTAAAGACAACACCAATGTCATTTTCTGGCGTTAAGAAATTACAAACAATGTCAGTTTATGGACCTGATGTATTAGCTAGAGCAACTGCAACACCTAGTAAGAATAGTGTCAGAACTAATGTCACAAGCAGCGGAAGCGATGAAGAGCGAAGTAGCAATTTCTATCCCGATCTGCGGTCAAGCCGATCGCAGAGCAAATTACGAAGTTTACAATTTTGGAAGAAGAAATCAACCAGAAATGATGAGTCTGAATCGGAGCAAGTTTCGTGAATGTTGGGTGGAAGCAACTAGTAATTATTGATTGTACATATTTTTGTCTCTGTTGATATCAACAAGCAGTCATTTTGATCTCTTGATTTTTGGGCTGCAGATATTATAACGCGGAGGGACGTAAATGGGTATTTATATGCATAGATAGGACATAACAAGTCAGCGTCGTGGCGTTTGGAAAATGATATCGCATTTTATTGATTTGTATGTAAAAACTTCTTTTCTGTTTAACTTACGTCATTGTCAACTCTATGTCATGGTCAGGATGGCCAGTCGTTCTTGTCCTTTGTCATTGTCAAGGACGTAAGCCTCTAACATTTGGTACTTTTAATATTATGAGTATAAATGCCAAAATTCTATACATCGATAGCCAGGCCTAGCCATGATAGAGAGTCAAATCTCACCAACATATCATCATAAATTTAATCATATAACTTATGCAGTATTACTTTACAGTATACCATGATGAGTTCAATACCTTTATCTCCCGTCAATAATCTCAATAACCAAAGAATATACTCAAAACGTCCTACTAGAACACGTCGCCCTTCCTATGCGAGTGCTAGTTCCTTTGACTCACAACGACGAAGATCCAGCCTTTCTGGTCACCGACTGTCAATAACTTCTCACAACTCAAGTGATCTTTCACCAGGCAATGACCATAGAAATAGAGTCGTCAGTGGTGCCGGTACTCTAGCAGATGAATTAGATTCTGAAGATGAAGATGACGATAACGAGTGGAACAATGATGGAGAAGATGATACGGAAAATATAGTTGAGCAGGAAGATAGCAGCGTGTATGAAGCAAACGTCAACGACTTTATGGGCTTGAAAGACAGTGGTATTGGTGTAGAAAATAAACAATCAGACCCAGCACCAGAACTTCAAATAACTATGGTATCAAAGGAGCAAGACTTGAAGATAGACGACGAATCGTTTTCCCGCGAGTTGGAGATAGCGCTCAAAGATATTGCAGATCTGGTAAATGGCGACAAGTTCTCACCTGTAGATACTACTCATAGAACTGTGACGGCTTTACGAGAACTCAATAATCAACAAACTTTGGATACATTAGTGCATCGTCTCAATACATCCATCAAGAGTATTTCTACTCATATGGTCACACATACAAAAGCACTTCAAACAGCATCATCAACTATACTCGGATCTGTGATGTCTATAAATACCCTTGATATAATTACTATAGAAGTTTTATCAGATCTATATGTAAATCTAAACAAAGCTCTTCCTTTTCCAGATTCATCCGTTTTACAACAAATACATCGACTTTATCGAGACACTATAGATTTACAAAATACACTTAGTTCACTTCTAGATTCAATTCAACTAGATAAACAAATGCTAGTATCTGCGACAAGATGTCTGAAAGTAGTCTCAAGCATGGTTTCGGAATTACAACGAGAGCATATCTTGATGGAAAATGGGAGAAATTATTTAGATCATGAAGGTTGGAATGAGAAAATAGGCCAAAGATGGTGTGCTTTACAATGCAGAGAGGTTGTCAATGGGTTTGAGAAGGCTTGCGATGTGATCAAAGGTGATTTTGAGAAATTGATAATGGCATGAGATTATAAATTTGTATTATGTTATTGCATAGCGTGAAAGTCACTTTTATTTTTGGAGCAGAAATACCGCGACGATACCCGAAAGAGTGTAGATAGTGTCATGATGACTGTTTTAAATTGATACGCACAAAAGTCCTTTATTGATTCGGGTGTTATCTTGATGATAGCCTTCATCATAGTGCTGGTGGGACAAGTGAATTGACGACATAAGATTACGTCATACTAAATTTGGTTAGACCTTAACTTAACTCACCTTACCAACTTACATTGTCTACTCCTCAAACACCCTTACGTATCAATGACAGTCATATAATGGACACGCCTGAAGAATCACAAGTAGCTGCCACTGAAAGAGTGCAAAGTAAAATTCTTGTCACAGGTCAGTCTCTAGTCCGACGTATTCACTGATCCAAATTTAAAAAATACAATCTATAGATTTACCAAAATTCGACCTTGAAAGTTACATTTCAAATTACACCGGACCTACAAAGCTACTCAGACTTGAAAAAATAACACGCTCATGTCCTGGCTTAGCCATTGATGCCCTTCGAATTGCCATACCGGAAACAAAACAAACCAAGAATACAGAATTTCATATCAATCTCACCTCATTATTATATGAACTTGACAAGGTAGATCCAATAGGAGTTACCGATGTAAACTGGGTAGAAGGTAAAAAGAAAGAGAATAAGCGTGAGGTAGAGAGATTGGAAAATGAATTAAAAGGCTATAAGAATAATTTGATAAAAGAGAGTATACGTGTAGGTTTACCATTGAGATTTTACCGTTGATTTCAGTCATTGATTAGTGTTAGATGGGTCAAGAAGATTTAGGTCAGCATTATTCAGACATGGGCGATTACGATAATGCACAAAAATCATACCAAAAAATGCGAGAATATTGCAATACGATCAAACAAGCAGCAGATATGACCCTCAAAATAATATATACATCTATATTATCATCACAATGGCTCAAAGCCCAATCATTCTGTCACAAGTTATTCATACCTTCTACTAAACCAGAAGAGGGTTCGAAATATAATGCAGTATTACAAGTTAGTTTGGGGTTGGCTTGTCTTGGAAATAAAGACTATAAAGCTGCAGCAGAGGCATTTCTGCGAATCACTGGATATCACAGTCAAGGGTTCGTTGTTAGTGGTATCGATTTCTCAACTCAAGTCGCTACACCGAATGATATTGCAATTTATGCAGGACTTTGTGCTTTGGCAACTATGGATCGTGATCAACTTCGGTCAAAATTCATTGATAATAGGGAATTTTCACCTCTACTTGAATTAGAACCGCACATTCGAAGGGCTATCACATCCTTTTGTGATGCTAAATATTTTGCATGTCTCGACATTTTAGATTCTTATCGATCGGATTATCTTCTAGACATCTATCTTGGTTCACATGTCGATCGTATTTATAACATGATTCGGACAAAGTCTATCATGCAATACTTTATTCCATTTTCTCATGTTCGGATATCTGATCTTGCTGCCATCTTTCCTCCGCGAAATACAAATGGCGAAACTAATAGTCCCGCAACTCAAGATCCTCAACAGATAATGATGAAAGAATTGGTAGGCATGATTCGTTCAGGCGATTTAGATGCTCGGATAGATGCAGAGCATAATCTTCTCCTTGCCTGTACGCATGACCTTCATGCAGAGACTAATGCCGCTGTAATACAGACCGCTCTTGATATAGAAGCAAGTCTGAAACTGAAACTTCACAAATTAAATTTACGTCTAGCAGATATGGAGCTGAGAGATGTGAAAGGTGACGGCAAATAATGGAGGTTCATCAAGTTATCATCATGACGATCTTCTATAAAAAGGCAGGAATTAGTGGGGCAATCAGTAGATCTACTAGCTCAAAGAGTAATGGAACAACGACAATTAATGAGAATACAAAGTATAATATTAGCATAGCGATATCCCCAATCAAGCGTTGATTCCCTCATTACCTAGTACTTTATATCAAAGACAATACGCAGATAATGCAGAGGATACAGCTCAGTGAACCCAAGAAACATGGCGAGTAAACTATAAAGTTGGGTTTCGCCGAGCTGTACCACCCAATAATCATGCAGCTTGTAACCTGAAACATGGTACGATCAAACTCTAATACAAGTCCACCAGATTTGAAAATGATAATGTCAGAGCTCCGTCCGCTTTGTTCTAAATCCCTGCACAACACAATTATCATTATCAGGTACAAGATGTATGACTGATTTCAAAATGTAGTTCCAGATTCCAAGTTTTTTTTTCCTTTTCTCATTTCTCATTCATCATTTCTTTAATTGGAATTATATGTTCTCGAATACGGTAATATTTCACGTAATATTATGAACCTACACAAGAAATGAAGAATTCTTTCTTTTCACGAGCCGCATCAACTTTCTCACCCTTACCAGACCTAAAAAAAGACACAGTCTGTCCCGATTTCTTGGATTACCTCGCTATACAAAATGTTCTAAGTCTATATTGCGTCGCTGTAGATTCTAAAAGCTACAATTTACTAGAAGAAGTATTTACTGATGACGTAGTGGCCGAATATGAGTTCTCGTCTTTGAGAGGAGTCGATGAGGTAGTGAGAAGTATTGCTTCAAGGTTGGTATTATAATTAATCAGAAGATATAAATTGATCTCTAACATTCTTGTCTACTATATAGGTTAACGACAGCGACAACACATCATGCCCTTTCAACACAACATATCAATTTCCCTCCTCCAAACCGATTAACGAATCCTCGTCCTTCTTCATCTTCTACATCAAACGACGTACCTTTATACAATAACAATACCTACAACACTACTAAAGGAGAAGAAAAGAGAAACAAGGATAAAAGAGGAGACGTAAGAAATAAACCCAATCGAGCATGCGTCATGACCTATTTCACAATCACCTATTTTGGTAAACCGCCTGAAAAAGAAGGATTAATGTTGACGGTCCATGGAAAATATATAGATGAACTCGTAAAGATGGAAAGTGAGGCTTCAAAAGAGACTGGAGTGGATGGACAATGGAGGATATGTAAGAGAGAAGTGAAGATTATAGGCTGTTATGGTGACGAGGAGATTAAAAGGGATTGCTGTCTTTGAGCTCATTTTGTGTAATAACATAATTATATCATCATGTAACAATATCATCATGTAACAATATCATCATGTAACAATATCATAATGTAATACTATCGTGTAGTAATAATATCATCATAAAATACCGTCATATGTAATACCGTCATATGTAATACTATCATCATGTAATAATATCCTATAATTGACTTAGTTACTCGATGTAACACTTGACCGTACGAAATCATGAGTAAACCATGTAGTTAATGACTTTATACCAAATGTGAATCCCAAACACGTTGTAGACTAGATTTTATCACCATTGATACTATTGACCTTCAAACTTGTTTAAACTACGGCTTGACACAGGCGAAACAATGCTTCCACGGCTGTATTGTGTTAGTAAAATCACCCAACATTACCCCCACTTTTGCAAGTACGTCACTTCTTCCTCCGCGAAACTTGTTTTCCTCGCGAATTATTACTTGACTGTTCTTTGTCTCCTCCTCCTTCTCCATCATCATCATCAACATCCTCAGCACCATGTCGGATCATTATACTGCGTCCGTATAGAGATTCGAACTCATCTACACTGTTCGGTCTCAAAGTATACTATATATATTATATAAGATCCTGAATTATTATAAATCCGGTTCCATGGCTTAATGGCAAAGCGTCTGACTACGAAATGACGTCATAATGACGTCATACCGACATCAGGAGATTCTGGGTTCGATCCCCAGTTGAACCTTCTTTTGCAAAGTCTAATTTTGGGAATTTTGCTTTTTTTCTTTTTGATCACTAAGGCAAATTTTGTTAGTCAAGTCAACATTTTGTTTACGTCAAGAGATAGAGCAAGATGAGGAGATTCAGCTAGTACAAGAACCATTGCAATAGTTCCAATTAGTAGAATTATACCACTTTTTATGAATACTGCTTACATCAAAAAAATTATTGCCGAAAACTACATGTGACGAAAACCCCGCGTGATTTTACGTTGACGTTTATGTCAGTCTGTTTTCAATTAAGGGTCGTGAACCAGCTCTAACCGCAATCATCTTTTGATATACGCGTACGGCGAGAGAACCGTATTGTGGATCTAAAATTGAGGAATTGAGAGAGTGAGATTCAGCATTGAGCGTCGCGCTCTGCGACATAGCATCAAACACCCGAGATGAATTTGTTCAGGATACTAGGTGAGATTGCACAGCTAGATTTCTGTGGTGTTAGAAGCTGAGAATCACGTCTGTTAGGGGATTTATCCCATTTACTGTCGATATTGATCCTGTTGTTCAAAATGCGACAATCTCACGTATG
>Ga0160428_1001149_pt1 | contig 21770 bp, 23 predicted proteins | sample SolpanmetagenomM_FD_108198 | JGI IMG/M metagenome (GOLD analysis project Ga0160428, IMG submission 108198) | Solar panel surface microbial communities from Lawrence Berkeley National Laboratory, California, USA - M | ecosystem: Engineered > Built environment > Solar panel > Unclassified ... | reverse complement strand
CAAGCAACTATCCCTGATCTTATTCCCCGTCCTGTCCGTATCAATCTTATCCGTCACCGAACTCCTCTTCTCCAACGGCACATTCACCTTGAAACTCCCGCTTCCACTCCCATTCCCATTCGCACCATTCCCAGCACCTCCACCCTCCTTCACGGGCGTCCCACCCACAGGCGTACTCTTCCCACTCTCCGCCGGACTCGCGCCTCCGCCCTTCCCAGCCGTCGCAGCACCAGACTTGACATCTCTTCTCCACTTCGCCACAACTTCTCCCGCCGCCCGCGCGATTTGCGGATCCTTGTGTGTTTTGAACTTGTTGACTGTGATGCCGATCTTTGTGGTGCGAAGCAGGTCTTCGGATGCTGTTACGTCTTTGCGGAGTTGGGTGAGGATTTTGAGGACGGCGTCTGGTTCGGCGGCGGAGGCTTTTTGGAGATCGGAGCCTAGGCGGGTTACTTCGGGGGCGGTGAGGGACATTGTTCGTGGTTCCGAGCGGGATGTTTTGGAATGGCGAGAGCGGGGTGTGGTTGGGTTGTGTTTTGGAGTGCCAAAGTGTGGTGTTTGCTGCTTTGAGGAGGAATCTCGGAGCACTACTTGTAGAGGTAGAGGTGGTGATGATAATGCGCTAAGTAGACTGCATGCGCGACACGAGAGAAGAGATGAAAATGATGTTGTTGTTAATGTTGTTTGGAGGAACATTGAAGTGAGAGCGATCAGACCCTGAACTGGAGATCTGTCACGTGCACGCATATGTTTACTTCCATAGCTCTCTTTTACTATACAGTAGTCATCACACTCGCGTTCTGATACCACGACAGCATAGGATTGTCTCCATTCTGCGTCGAAGTTCTCTCAACATCCGCCCATCTATTCATGAAATCCTCATGAGTAAACACCTTTGTCAACTTGCCAGTAATTGCCCTATAGATACCCTCCATGACCTCGAAATCTGTAGGAAAGAAGATATCGAAGTAGCCTTGCTGGACCTATCAACACATTAGCACCACTTCGTAGCACGAATCCGCTCTTCTCTCCACTTACCAGCGGCGTCGACACCGCCACAGTCTGACGTTGATACCTCGTCTGCACAACCGGCGCATTGATCCCCTGCACCGAGTCTGGCAATGTGTGAAAGTCAGCTAGCAACAGCTTGTGCGCTGGAAAGTACCTCTGCAGCGTATCAAAGAATTGCATCAATTTCGTAGGGATCCACTCCGGTTCTGACAAGTTCGGCGCAAAAGGTAGATTAGCGCGCATACCACGCATCATCCTTGACCAGCGCAGAGGATGCGTGAACGGAAAGTTGCAGGCAGCATCCCGAACGCGCAGGAATCTTGCAGCAACAGGGTCAAGCTCGGGCGCGTAGAACTCATAGAACTCGCCTTGGTTGTCGATGAGAACTGTGCCCTGGAGTGCTTGTTCCGTGGCTGGTGAGTAGCGGATTACGTCGTGGGCGAAGTTGTCTATGACTTCAAGTGCGAGGAAGAAACAGGGCGAGGAGACATAGGTATCCCATGAGAAGATGGATTTATTGATGATCTCAACTTTGCTGGCGTGACCATGCGAGTCGGCAGCAGGTAGAGCTAGTCGATTTGTTTGCAACCCAGCTAATTGTGTAGAGATCTCTATAATGCGGTATTTCGTGCGAGCATACACTTCAGAATCCATCGCCCGAATGTAATCAAGGACATTGACCATGAAAGTTCCATTTCCAGCACCCATTTCGTAGATGATCAAGTCATGATAGGGAAAAGAGGAGAGTTTGTAATTCGAAATGAGATAGCGTGCCATTGATTCTGCATAATGCGGGCGAAACAGCTCTGTCGGTGTATGCCATAGCTGTCTCGAATCATTAAACTCTTTCACATCCAATTCATCTTCAAACGTGGTATATCTTTCTCCAAGCTCTTTATGAAAGTCCGTCTCATCCTTCAAGTCTTGAAAGTGGAAGGCTTCGCCAGGATTGAAGATGACGGCTTCTTTCGAAAAGTATCCATAGCTTGGGTTGTAGAGACAGTCGTCAATGAAGTCTCTCATGAGCATTTTCGTTCTTTTCGGTCTTCGTCTTTTCGTGCGCAGCTCATCTGCTGTGACCATGTCATAGTGTCGGTACTCTGCAAGACGATCTTCTGGCAAAATAGCTGGTCTTTTCTTCCATGCTAGTCCTCCTTTACGAAGATCTGGTCTGTTTCTGCTGTAAGTTCCTGCTGATCGTCTGCTAGACTGGACGAGATTACTAGAAGTAGAGCTCCTGTGAGCCTTGTAGCAAGTACTCAGTGCGTAGAATTGGCGGAAGAAGCGCGATGCACAAGGTTTGATGTCCATACCGCGATGGCACCAACCTTGTAGTATATAAGTTGAAATGCTTAGGTAGGTTGCATTACCGAAGTCAACATTGGCGCAGACGGACTGAGCTCCGGAGCTACCCTGGGCGGACCACGCAAATTTGCCACTTCAACCTGCAGCAGAACCTGCAGCAGTCATCCTCAAACCGTGACATTACTGACAGCTATCGCTGTCCAGATCTGTGCGGATCTGCCAGCGGTAGTGTGCAGTAGTCTGCTATAGTGGCGTGAAGAAGCAGACTGGTACTGTCAACAAGCTTTACCGCGGGACAACAAGCACAACAACAACAACAACCACCACCACTTCCGACGAAGAATGTCCTCTTCTACACCATAGGCTTGCCACTACGCACCAAACACCTTCAGATGGATATATCCTTGAATAATAACTATGTCCGTGAGAGGAGTTGTGCTATGGAAAGCAGACAATAGAAAGAGAAGGATCAGATAAGAGGAAACTTAAGAGCAGGTAGGTAATACCCATATCGTTCCTTTCCTTCAAAATTCACGATATCTTGGTAAGGCCCACGCACTCTGGTGACAAGATACAATTGGCATAGGAGTTTAGTGGAAGGTGAGGCCAAGAGTACACAAGTTACGAGCTTTCGTGTTCGACACTATGCTGGATGCAATTTCAGCCAGTGTGCATCACGAGTGATACTCCGATAAGTTTGCATGTGTGCTTGTGAGTCTTAGAAAAATCACTCCATCGAGTCTTTCGAGGAGTAATATTTGGTTGCACATCCTTCTGCCGTGCTCGGCAGCCCATTTCAAAGCTGAAGATCGAAAGACTTCGACAAAACGCTTGCTATCTCAAATTTCAGTCCGCTCCATCTCGGTATTGTATCTGCTCATCAGGGAGCGGTTTGACCCCTCTTCTGGTAAACCCTCGATCTTGAGTAAGGACACAGGTCTGGAAGCACTCAGCTATCTGGCTCGACTCTGCCTCATCAGGGACGATATGCATTGTGCATTAGTAAGAGCAGGAAAGCAGCATGGTTTCTGTATGGTACTTCGACAGAAACTACCAAACGAGACTTAAGATCAAGCAATGGATCTTGCATGCAAGGCTACCTTTGCAGTAGCCTAAGATCACTGCCAAGCCCCACACGTTGAGAGGGGTCGATGTGCGATTTCCCTCCGCTCCGAAAGCGACTTCTCGGCAATAGGATCACATCAAACAAACATTTGCAGTCTTGTCGATGCGATAGTACGAGGAGGTAGTAAGAGTGTAAGCAGAGTCTAGCATGAAAAAAATAAAACAATTTGGTCAATATTTGGTGCATAAAATTGATGTCGGTCGTTTGGAGTTTTGGTTGCGCGTTTTGTGATTGGCTCATCGGTTATACCCCAGCCAAAGCTGTTCTTCTTCCTTCTCTTCTCTTTCCTCTTCCTTTCACTCAACACCTCACTTGGCATCCAATTCGTCTTTGTTGCATCTACGATCGCGTCTTCCTCAACGACGCTACACTCCACACCTCCCTTTTCATCCTCTATCGCGCCTTTCGACTATCACCGTCCCGTCGACGCGTTTTCCATCTCTCCCGTAGTCGCTTCGCTTTCGCGCAATCACCTATCTTGAAACATCCGCACCGCCTGCTACACGCGTAAACATGTCTGCCACCGAAGAGCCAAACACATCAAGCACTGTCGAAGCGCAGAACGCGCCTGACACCAACACAACCACCGATCAGCCTAGTGATGCCGCTGCAACCGAGTCTACTTCCAAGGGTGTGATATGCCATTGCGCAGAATGATTGAACCAATGAACTAATGCCCTATTCTTCGATAGCAAACGAAGCTGCCACAGATGTTGACGCTCCTGCCCTTCCTCCAGCCGACGCTGAAGACAAGCAAGATACCGGGAAAGAGACAGATTTGGATATGAAGGCTGCCGAAACAGCCGAAGGAGCAGAGTCCAGTGCTACTGTTTTGGCTCCTGGCAACGATGCACCACCTTCTACAAAGAAAGACACGAAGAAGAGAGCATCGACTGGTCCTGGATCAGCCAAGAAATTGAACAAGAAAAAGTCGACTGTGACTCTGCAGCTCGAAGCCAAGCCCGGTGACTACTACTGGGCCAGACTAAAGGGCTACCCACCATGGCCTGGAATCATTTGCGACGACGACATGCTGCCCGAAAGTTTGCTTGCAAATCGACCTGTCACAGCGATGAGAGCTGATGGCACTTATCGCGAGGACTATGCAGAGGGTGGCAAGAACGTGCGCGATCGCACATACCCAGTCATGTACTTGCACACAAATGAGTTGTAAGTCTTGCACTGGTGAGATCAGCTTGCAAATATATTGACACAATGTTTACAGCTCCTGGATGCCCAATGTCGACCTCAAGCCGCTGCATATCGATGAAGTCAAGGATGCGGAACAAGGCAAGAAGACCAAGCAGCTCTGGGGCGCATATCAGGTAGCAGCTGAGGGTCACGACTTGAAATACTTCAAAGATCTGCTCGCACAACACGAGGCGGACATGCGCGAAGAAGCAGCAGCTGCTGAGGCTGCCGCTGAAGAGAAAGCCGCAAGGGCAGAGAAGAAGAAGAGTGCAAAGAAGAGCAAAGCCACTGTTTCTGACGATGACGCCGAAATGGTGGACGAAGATGCCGACCCAGTGGCAGAGGAGGAGGGTGCGAAGAAGCCTAAGTCGGCCAAGAAAAGGAAGAAGGGCGCCGAGAGTGAAGGTGAAGATGCTAAGGTAGGTTTCGGAGGTCAACTATCGTGCTCTACGAATACGTCATTAACTCGTACATAGCCGGCAAAGACACCAAAGACGAAATCGCTCAAACTCAACACCAAAGCCTCGAATGGCGAAACTCCCACCCCCGCCGCCAAGAAGACCAAAGCCAAAACACCAAAGGCCAAAGAAACAAAAGCCACACCCAAAGAGCCCGAACTGACCGAAGAAGAGAAGAAAGACAAGCGCGAGAAAGAAGGTCCGCCACTTCCCTACTACCCTCCACACCTACCTCCCACACTCGCTAATACATATTCTTCAGTCCTCTACTTCCGACACAAGCTCCAGAAGGGTTTCCTCACCTCCGAAGCACCCAAGGACAGCGAGATGCCAACTATGGCTAGCTATTTCGACCAGCTTGAGGCTTTACCTGAATTGGAACAAGGGATTATTCGTACGACAAAAATCCACAAGGTGCTCAAGGCGATTATCAAATTGAGCAGCATTCCCAAGGATGATGACTATCACTTCAAGGACAGGAGTATGGCGCTTTTGACAAAGTGGCAAAAGGTGCTTACAGATGGTGGAGAGGGTGATGGTGATAAGACTGAGGTTGCCGCAGCGGATGAGAAGATGGAGACGCCTGCTGTGGAAGAGAAGAAGGAGGATGTTGAGATGACTGAGGAGGCGGGGGCTAAAGAAGTGGATGAGCCTGCTGAGGCTCCAGCAGAGGAGGATGCTGATAAGGAGTTTGTGCCTGCGGGTGAGGAAGCGAAGGAGGAGGGTGGTGAGGGTGAGGCGAAGGCTGAGGCTACATAGTCTGTTGCTGCGAACAACGTGCTATGAGTTTGTGTAGATGCGAGTGAGGAAGGCGAGACGACTCAGAGACTGAGGCCCTAGTAGAAATAGCGATGGCTAATGGTGATGGTGTTGAGGAGGTGGAATTGAGTAGCTCGATCAAAAAGTTTGGCCCCGAGTACGCCTTGCCGCAAAGACCTTGCGAAGGTTGGGAATGGGTCGGGTTGGCATGAGAATTACATGAGAGGCTGAAGATGGGATGCTCTTCTCCTGGCTGGGCTGGGAGGGCTTTGAACCTTTCACTTTTCTTGTGCTTTTATACAACTATCAGGCCCTTTGACATATGTTCGTCTGATTTCATAATGCTGCGTTGACCTTTTATATTTTAATAGCTTCTGTGACATCCTGGCAGAAGGTCGCCCGATAGATTATCGAAAGGATTCCTGTCTGCCGCACCATCCTCATTAAGGTCTTTCATCAAAGCCATCTATCTCCTCGTGCACATCCCAGCACGAAACAAGCGCACACTCCCATTCCTTGTTCTGTATCCTGCTCACTCTACCTCGCCTGCGCCATCTCTCAACCAAAGAAAAGTACAATCACCAATCTAATTAATAAAATTAACGCAAAAGAAATGCAAAATCAAGCTCCCAAACACAAAATCCGCAAACGCACGCTCGTCGCTGAAACTCTTGCTGAATTCGGACTTGTTTGCTGGATTGGTTTGGATGCGCAACGAGGCCGTGAGCACGAATTGGCCGACTGTGGCGGAGAAACCACTCAGGAATGCGTTGAAAGGCTGTAAAGGACGTGAGTGTCAGTCTCGAGAATGATGACGATTTGGAGGTAGAAGGAGGAGAGGAGAGGAAAGCAAAGACATACATAATTCCCTGCCAACACACAATAAACAAATTGTATCGCACCCAAAGTCACCAAAAACGCCATAAACACATCAATCAACTTGGTCCGCTGCGGCGTCTCCTTGACATAGCGATTCCACATATTCCTCACGACATCTTGTGCGTCATCCGCTGTCACCTTTCCTCCACCGTTCACCTTCCCAGATGCTGAGCTGCTTGATGTGCTGCTCGTGTTGGTGCCTGAGGTCGCAGATCGCGAAGGTTTGGCTGTCGCGCTTACGTTGGACGGGGTTGTGGGGTTTGAGGCGGAGGAGGAGGAGTAGGATTTTAGTGGTGAGTCGGTGTGGATGCTGGAGGAGGCTGCGGTGGAGGGTTTGATGGAGGCGTTGTTTACGTTGGCGGGGATTGTGGCGGGTGCTGGAGAGGAGGTGGATGAGGCGTTGTTGCGTTTGGGTGCCATTGTTGGCGTTGGGATGGTGTATGAAAGGAGGGGGATCGGAGGAGGGTGTTGGTGTGCTGAGGGTGATGTGGATGATGTTAGGGGTGGGTGTCGTTGCTGTTGTGGTGTTGGATAGATTAGGCAGTAGGAGAAGATGAGTGTGAGGGTCTGGATATGGATTTCGAAGTTTCAATGCATTGTTTCAGATTGGTCTTGGACAAGTGTCGACAAAATCAGCGCACGGACCACACAGTCTTGGCATATATCCGGGGTAAGGTCCAATGGAAACAACAATCACCAATCCGAGGTCATCGACATCAACAACTTTACTGCTTCCAAGAACAACTCATCTCAAGCAAAATGGTATGTCGGCCGGCCTCCCACTCACCACCCTACATCTGCTCGAATCTGCGACTTGGGAAACCAAAAAGCTAACATAATCACCCTCCTCACATAGTCAGGTCTCGAGAACGTCGCATTCATCCTCGCCGCCCTCACCGCAGGCGGTGGCATCACCGGCTACGTCCGCACGGGGTCGATGCCCTCCGTCATCGCAGGCTGCTCAGTTGGTGCACTTGTAAGTTCCCTCCACACCTGCCTCTTACTTCATAGATCACAACCTCTTCAATTCAGCGTATATCTAAAGTTCGTGTAATGTTACTAATACACCTACCCCTCAGTACGGTCTCGGCGGTCTTCGCATCCGCAACCGTCAGCCATATGGTGTCGAGCTCGCTTTGCTAGCTTCTGTTGTCTTGGCTGGAAGTAGCATTCCTCGTGCGATTAGGAGTCAGAAGCCTTTGCCTATTGGACTGAGCGCGCTTGCGTTGTTTGGACTTTATAGCTTTGGGACTGCTTGGCAGAGGAGGACTGTGAGTGCGTAAGCGCTTGGCAGGGGGGAGGAAGAAGAGAGGCGGATTCAAGATAGGGAAGTTGAGGGGAGGTGAAAGCGGGAGGAAGATTCGCGATTAAAGGGAGGGTACTACTGCTTAAGGCATGGGCCATCTGTACGAGTATAGTGTGAGTAATGGAGAAACAATACATTCAGATTGGAGTGTTGCACAACGAGCATAAGTAGCTGCCAAGCTCATTTGCACTAATAGACTCCCCTTCTCGTAACTCATCAGCAAGCTGTAAGACGATGTCTAGCCTCCATCTTCTCCCTCTTCCAGAAGTACACATCTTTAACATTCGGGCAGCCGAAAAGTCAATGTAGAGTTTTCTCTGCCGAAAGACGGGTCATTTTGCAAATTTAAGTCGCGTTTTCGGCGGTCAAGAAGGAGGTTGAAACGAAATATCGAAGAAGTTGGATAGTTGGAATGTTCCAACTACACCCATGTTGTGACAGACTGAGGTAAGTAACTGTGAAAGGATAAGCTGCTAATTTCAAGTTCAGTTTTGGACTTTTCAGATCTGACGGGTGCTTTGTCGCAGGAAAGGTGCCTTGGCGAACAGAGTTGAACAGGAATGGGCGAAATGCTTGGAAAACGCAGGACACCCTATGCCTGGTAGCTCAATCATCACAACTCCAATTGAGAAAGCAGACCAAGTACGCGCTTAGCTTGCGAGCCCTGTGAGACGAGTACACCACCATCAGTTGCCTCTTCGACCCGAGCAGGCTCAGCCACGACCACTTCATCATCCTGAGGCAGTGAAGCTTCGACGGTAGCCTTCTCCTCAGTCTTCGCAATAGCGCTGTCTCTACGCCTTCCGGGCGCGCCATGCTCCTTTTTCAACTTGATAATCTCAGCATCCTTCGCCTTAACCTCTTTCTTCAACTTGGCAACCTCCTCCCTTAACGTCCTCACCCTCCACTCCTCCCTCTCCAATTTCTCTTTAAGCTCACCGATCTCCGCCTCCTTCAACCCCAACTCCTCGACATGCTTCTTATTCCACCCTTCAATCGCGCCCTGGATCTCCAATAAATCACCTTCGAGCACCTCCGCCAACCCTCCCTTTCCCTCCTCCGAAGCTAGCCAGAAACGTTCAGAACATGTCGCTCGCTTCTCGTCAATGTCGCGTCTGCGAAGCGACCATAGAAACGTGCGGACGTCGGCGATGATGAAAGAGAGTTCGACGGCAGAGCTGAGGAGGTTTTGGTATTCGGTGCACGTCCAGATTAGGGCGGTGTGGAGGTGAGAGAGAGGTAGTCTGGTGAGGTTGGCGAGAAATTCGGGGAGGGGTTGGTAGAAGAACGCTTGACGGACGTCGTGGTGGAGGGCTGGGGAACGAGAGGCCATTTTGGTGATGAATCTTTCCATCTTTGTCTTTTGCCGTGAGGAGAGAGTGAATGTTGTGGTAAGTCTATGAGATGTTTACCAGAGCTGGTTTGAGGTGCGGCGAGAGCGGCGGAATATCTCGAGTGAAGTGTGTCGAGATAATCGATGGTGGCGTCTGCGAGCTTTGACTCTTTGCTGGACGTCAAATAAGTTGGGGTGACGGGAGATGAATCGAGCTGATGGAGTGGAACAATCGGAGATGAACTCTTTGTGTAAAGTGAGAGCGGAAGTTCAAAGTGATTGCTTGAAAATTGCACAAGGGTAGCAATCGCGACGACGGTGTCCAAAGATGCAAAGTGAACAAAGAAACTTGTAAAAGAAAAGGAATGATATCCACGATGATTTCAACTCCAAGTGAGGAAGGAACCAGGCGAACTAATTCCACTTCAACGAGATGTCGTAAGCGCGTGTCGTTTGTGTTTCAGATCGAAAAAATGAATCACAAATCCAGAATCTTTTACAATGACCATCTCCTTGCATATTCTGCATCTTCTCACCCCTTGCGTTGTCAGGCTCTTTTAGATTCTATGTGCGAGTGTTGCCTGATACTTCAATGAAATGCGACATTAAGATCAGTTCAAGCTTAGTATGGGCATCGAGCAGCCTAGTCAGGTCAAGCCAGTTCAAGTTCAAGTTAAGTCAAGTTCAGGATGTCAAAACAGAACTTACATATTGTTCATCTACACGTTACAGTACTCGTACCATTGCCCTTCCTTACGCTATGCTATGCCATGAGTTGAACAAAGAAAGAAAAACATCCTCCATCTCGCTTCATCCATAAAAGACCAAATAATCTGCGTTCATCTAATGAATCCATCCATCATCTTACATCATATATCATGACTTGCCCGGCTTGCCTTACCTTTTCTAGCATCAACACACCTCCATCATCAACAACACTAACCCCTCTTCCACCAACTCTTCTTCTTCTTCAACGTTGGCTGTTGTGCAGCAGCAGCCGACAACTTGTCACCCGTCTCAGCGCTCCTAATAATCGCCAGGCGAGCAACGGCTCTTTCGTCGCCTTGATCTGCTGCGCGTACGTACCAGACGTTTGCTTCGAGCGGATCGCGGCGGCATCCGATGCCCATTTCGGTAAAGTAGCCGAGTGCGTATTGAGCTTTGGGGTAGTCTGGGAGGGATATGTGTTAGCAATCTGCTTGTTAGAAGGGGTGGTAGAGGAAAAGGAAAGCGGTGAAAAGAAGAGAGAAAGACTTACCAATCTCGGCAGCCCTCTTGGCCCACTCATAAGCCTCCTCCTCATCCTTCTCCAATACCGGTTCTGCACCAATCATATACCAAGCACAAACCGCCATCATCGCTTCTGGCAACCCCTGCGACGCTGCACCCGTATAAAAATGTATACTCAACGCCGGATCACGGGGACACGTCAAGAAGCCATGCTCATACGCCTCTCCCATTCTCAAATTCGCTTCAGCATGGCCTAAATCCGCGGACTGCGTAAACAGTTGCGCGGCATAGCTCTCATCTTTGAAGATATCCGCGCCATACCCAGTAGTATGCAGTAAACCGAGTTCAAAAGGTCCAGAATTATGCTGGCCATCTGCGGATTCAGCCGCCCGCTTGAGCCATTTGATACCCTCGCGGTACTTTTCGTCGACATTAAGACCCATTTCACCCGCTAGACACGCTTTGCCCAATCTGACGGCGGCACCGGGATGATTTTTGGACGCGGCTTGCCGAAAGAATTGCACGGCTTTGGCGTAGTCACGACGACAGCCCCAGCCAAATTCGTAGCAGAGCGCGGTGCGGTAGGATGCTTCTGCGTGGCCGTGCTTACCAGCGCTGAGGAAGAGGGGAAAGGCAGAGGAATAGTCTTCTTTGCCTTTGGTGAAAAGGCCGGAGGCATAGCCGTCTGCGAGGTAATATTGGGCGAAGACGTAGGAGCGGTCGGCGAGTTTAGAAAGGATTTGCTTTGCTTCTCGGAGTAGGTCGTCTCGGGTATATGGAAGGGGTGTTTTGGAGCGTGGCAATGGCGTGTCGGAGGTAGGTTGTGGAGAGGAAGTGCGGGAGATGCTGTCGGTGGAGGGAGAAGAAAGAAAGGTGGTGTCTTGGGCGGCGTTGACCATGAAGACGGCAAATTCGTACTGAATTGCTGGATCGTTTGTCTTTTTGACATTGGCGTGATACATTTCTAGTGTTTTTCGTTGGTCGAGGAGAGATGCGTTTGAGCCTACAGCATCCCGTAGCCAGGCGTTATCTGTCACAGTATTTTGTTGTGCCATTTGTTGTGAGTATGGAGTGTTCAAAAGGTCAATATATGACATTGGACGATCTGGAGATCTGCTCATCGAAACAGACATGTTTCGTGGACTAGGTGATATGCCTTGAGGTGTCAGACTTCGTCCACGGTAGTCAATACCCAGCATAGCACCATCTCCAGATTCTGAATGTGCAAGAGGAGACTTGCGGTTGCTCGGAGCATTGTATCCTGAGGATTCAGAGGACGATGTTTGTGCGTCTGACATTGAGCTTGTAGTTTGGAAGGTTGCTATCGTACTCTGAGACGCATTGGCTGTGGGATTCCTCAAAGGTGAATTGCGGTGGTGATATTGAAGTTCAGAGGTAAGTTCGGCTGGGCGAGAGTTCTCCTCCACATTCAAGCTATCCAGCTGTATCGTAGGTGTTCCTGATCTCGAACCATCGTGTAGTGGTACAGGACTTAATATCCGACCAGGAGAGGCAGTGGTAGGGATCAGAGATGCTTTCCGTGGTGGGAATGATGGTGGTGTTGGAAAGGATTCTGGTCGTGTTACGACTCGTGGCGGTGTTGTCGTTGTTGACAGGGAGTCTTGTCGTGGCGAAGACCGAGATGTTTGTTCCTGCGCAGGTTGTGTTGCCATATTATCCGCTGGAGCAGTTGGCGGCGCACGGCTAGGTTGACTGGGAATAACATTCGGTATAGGAGTTGGTGCGGGTGTAGGTTCAGGTTCTTCGAACTCTGCAGTATATGGGCCTTTGAGTAGTTCGAGGCTAGGGTATGTAATCCTCACAGGCGAAGCCCTTGATCCTTGTTTGCCGAGACGGTCTGCTTCTGCTTCTGGCGACGATGGTGGTGGTGATGATGGAGGCGTAATTAGATTGGTATGTGCTGAATCTGTCCATCCAACATCTTTGTATTGAGCGGGATGAGGGGAAGGGGGTGTCTGAGGGGCTATAGCAGTCATTGTTGCAACGATCTGACAGAGGAATGAAGAAATGTGATAAGAGTGTAACTTCAGACGAGATTTCCAACCACTTGTTACTTGTTGTCAGGACGGATATATGATCTTTCCAAGATGGCGATGATGTAAGTGAGCTAGGTGGAAAAGCAGATGGCAGAGGAGGGCGCGCTCGATCAACAAGTCTCCGTCTTTGTTATACGAGGTCGCTGTATGTGTTGTGTCACGTGGATGAAATGATTGAAGGTATGTATGCTGATTGAAGGGCGGTGTAGAAGCGAAAGAATGCTGCTCGCTGAGCTGTGTAATTGGCAAACAAGCTGGGTGCCGTGTGATAGATGGTCAGTTGATGAGTGAGAAATGAATGGCACGGCCAGCATGCAAGAACAGGAGGAATAAAAAGACGCACAACTGCTTGGCCCCGCCCTCGTCAAGACACACTCAAGCGTTGGCCGACGCCCAACTTACGTACGATGGATAAGAATAGGAGCCGGCGGAAGTGGTGGCAAAGTGAATGCCCATTCCAACTGTTGTTTTTTTCGGCGTGGTCGCGTCAGTCTCGTGTTTCACCTCTTCCTTGGTTAGACCTTCCCCCTTCTCTCTAGCGCCATATACGAAGCATAACAGAGCTTCCATATTCCTTCCATATTTGTTCCTTGTGTTATGAAGATTCAGAGTATAGGATACAGTAAGGTAACAGAACTACACTAGATATCAAGATATCAAGGCACAGCTGGTCAGATAAATGTATCTACTCATGAGCCATCCCAAGTTGCTGCTACCAAAAAACAATGTCCAACCAATGACAGAGGCAGATAGACACCAGAATCAGGAACCTCGTCTAGATGTGCCAGCAGACTGTAAAGCTCGTGCGACAGTCAGTAGACTCTGGATCTTGATCTTAGTTTCCCAATGGAACCGCTGAGATGGACTCTAAGAGCTCTTGTATGTATGCTGTATTGTGCAGGTGTTTCAGATGTCGAGCGTAAAAGGGGAATTTTCTCTATTTCTACTCAACGGTTGCCCCGCTGGTTTATTTATGAAAACACGCCCAGCAAAAGCCCAACGCGTTATGGAGTCCACTCCACATACAGAGCCACGCCTCTTGCGCAAAGAAAGAAAGGATAGGCTGCCTGCAGGTAAGGCGGGCCTGGGTTTAGTCATGGATGAGAAGTGTCCAGCTTGACATCCTCGAGTCCTCTGCCTTCAATCATCGTCAATTCGCCCTGCCTGTCTTTAAACACCTTCATTTCTGACCTTTGTTGCATTCCATCGTACCCCTCGCTTCCATACGTCCTATCATTACAAGAATAGCAAACATCTTACCCCAGCAAACAGTGTGGTCTGAGTTGCACAAGACAAAGACCAAACAACTCCACGGCCAGTGGCCAAGTCTGTACCTCGTTCAGACAAAATGTCTTACCCACCACCACGTCGCCCCGAACCCTCCCAACCATCTCCTGACCGACATCAAAGACAAGTCTCTCAGAACCGCTTCGACTCCCGCCGCCGGAGATCTTCAGACATTGATGCCAGTTTTACAAATTCAAAGGACTTTGATGGCAGTCCAAAAGTAGAGCCGTCTGTGCGCGAAATACAATACAGAACACGACCTACTAGAATGTCATCAGATCAACAGTCTGAACTACATAGGAAAAAGAGTTTGGTCCGTCCGGAGCGCAGGCGCATCAAGAAGGACGATCCAAACTACCATTACAGACAACATGCTACGAATATGAATGTACAGCCTTCAAGCACAGGCAATGATCCTGTCGTTGAAGATGCTGAAGACTCTGGAAGCAACGGATCCATGGATATCGAAGCACGACCCATACGACAATCACGATCAAGACAAAGATCAGAAAGCAGAGGGGATAAGAGAAGGTCACAGAAGGGCAGAGAACACAGTCTGAGTACTCCTAAAGCTACAAAGCAACAGCAAGCAGTACAAGCACCAAGCTTATGGAAAGCATGGTATCATCTCATTACCATTTGGTGTCCTGATGGTCTCCTAAAATTATTTGGAATGCCACAAAAAGCACAACAAGAGGCATGGAGAGAAAAGATTGGTCTATGCAGTATCATTGCCCTGATATGTGCTTGCGTAGGATACATAACATTCGGTTTCAGTGCTACTGTATGTCCAGATAGCGCTGGTGACAGACTACGGGCCAACCATGTTGACGGTGGAAATCTCATCATCCACGGCAAGGCTTATGATTTGAGTCGGTCACATCACCCGGTGGCAAAGGGTGTACCAGCAGGTGCCAACGTTCTCTACGATCTCTCAACTCATTATGGTGGTATGGATGCTAGCTTTATGTTTCAGAACGTCAACGGAAATTGCAAAGGCTTAATCACTGCTGCTGAGGGGTCTGATGTTCCTACTGATGCTAATGGTAATCTTGGCTGGTATTTCCCTTGCAATGCGTATAACCAGGATGGCTCGTCACAGCCGAACGACACAATCCCTTACTACCTTGGCTATTCATGCCACTTATCCAGTCCTGCTAGACAATCTTACTTTGGTCTCAAAGTTTCGAGCGATGTCTACTATACTTGGGATGATGTCAGAAACAGCAGTCGAAACTTGATCGTCTATGGTTCAGATGTGCTAGACTTGGATCTACTTAGCTGGTTCAACACTTCACAAGTCTCCTATCCCGCGCGTTTCGATCAGATGCGGGAGAATAGCCTGCTCCGTGGTGTAGATGTTACAATGACATTCACTAGTGAGGAAGACAAACAGATTGCTAGGTGCTTTTCTGAAATCATCAAGGTTGGTTCAGTCGACACTCTGACAGTGGGCTGTATTGCTTCGAAGGTCGTACTATATGTGGCATTGGCCTTTATTCTGTCAGTCGTCTTCATCAAATTCTTACTCGCTCTGATCTTCCAGTGGTTTTTGAGCAGAAAATATGCGGCCACAGGAGGCTCAATGGGATCAAACGATAAGAAGCGAAAGCAGGAGATAGAAGACTGGGCAGACGACATCTATCGTGCACCACCCAAGCTCGAAGATCCAGCTGGCTTTGCCATGTCTGAAAAGTCGAAACGATCCAGCACAATGTTTCCCTCGACTTCAAGATTTACCAGTCCTTATGCTATTGAGCGTACGATTAAGAGTAAGGCAGCTCCAATGACAATGGCTAGCCAGAATCCAAGCGCATCTAGAATCTTTTCGACAAATTCCTTGTACGGCCCTAGTGATTTGGCACTCTCTGGATTCGGACAAGATAATCGCCAAAGTGTCATGCTGTCTGAGAAGAATGGAACAAACAGGTTCTCTAGCATGATGCTCGAAGCTGATAGCACCGGACCTGAAGGTTTCGTCCATGAAGCAGTCGTTCCACAACCACCAGCAGAATGGCAACCCTATGGCTTTCCTTTGTGTCATACTATATGTCTCGTTACCTGTTACTCCGAAGGTGCAGATGGTATCCGTACCACGCTCGATTCGATTGCGACTACCGACTATCCCAACAGCCACAAGATCTTACTCGTCATTTGTGATGGAATGATTCAAGGTCAAGGTGAACAGATGACTACTCCAGATATTGTCCTCGGCATGATGAAAGACCACACAGTCCTCCCCGACGAGGTTCAAGCGTACTCTTACGTTGCCGTAGCTGGTGGATCCAAACGCCACAACATGGCCAAAGTTTACTGCGGCTTCTACGACTATAGTGAGGAGTCCAGAGTTCCAGGGGAAAAGCAACAACGTGTACCAATGGTCGTTGTGGTCAAGTGTGGTACACCAGAAGAAGCCATTACATCGAAGCCTGGTAACCGTGGCAAACGCGACAGTCAAATCATCTTAATGTCATTCCTACAAAAGGTCATGTTTGACGAGCGCATGACTGAGCTCGAGTACGAAATGTTCAATGGCATCTGGAAAATCACTGGTATCTCGCCCGACTACTACGAGACAGTCCTCATGGTGGATGCCGACACAAAGGTCTTTCCCGACAGTCTAACCCACATGACCTCAGCAATGGTTACAGACCAGGACATTATGGGTCTCTGTGGTGAAACCAAGATTGCAAACAAGCGCGTCTCATGGGTTACCATGATCCAAGTCTTCGAGTACTTTGTCTCTCACCATCTCGCCAAATCGTTCGAATCAGTGTTCGGTGGTGTAACCTGCTTGCCCGGCTGTTTCTCAATGTACCGCATCAAAGCGCCCAAAGGTGGGCAAAATTACTGGGTTCCGATCCTCGCTAACCCCGATATTGTCGAGCATTACTCTGAAAACGTCGTCGATACGCTGCACAAGAAGAATCTGCTATTGTTGGGTGAAGACCGTTACCTGACCACACTCATGCTGCGTACCTTTCCCAAGCGCAAACAAGTCTTTGTGCCTCAAGCTGTTTGCAAGACTACCGTCCCGGACAGCTTCAAAGTCCTGCTTTCACAGCGACGAAGATGGATCAACAGTACAATTCACAACCTGATGGAATTGGTTTTGGTCCGCGATCTGTGCGGCACGTTCTGCTTTAGTATGCAATTCGTAGTCGCTATCGAACTCATCGGAACGCTCGTCCTCCCCGCCGCCATCTCCTTTACCGTCTACCTCAGTAAGTCTCTCGCTTCCTCTCAACGCCTCCAAAGTAGCGAAAACATGTGTTAACCTCCATTTCCAGTCGTCCGCACAATCGTCAACGCAATTCTCCACCAACCAATCCCCATTATCCCGCTAATCCTCCTCTGCCTCATCCTCGGCCTCCCCGCAGTCCTAATCGTCCTCACCGCCTCCCGCTGGTCCTACGTCCTCTGGATGCTCATCTACCTGCTCGCTCTCCCCGTTTGGAACGGCATCCTACCACTCTATGCGTATTGGAAATTCGACGATTTCTCCTGGGGCGATACGCGCAAGACTGCGTCGGAGGAGGCGGCGTTGGCTAGTGGGGTGAAGAAGAAGGGTGACGGGCATGGTGATGCGGAGGGTGAGTTTGATAGTTCGAGGATTGTGATGAAGCGGTGGGTTGATTTTGAGGCTGAGAGGAGGGGGAATGTGGGTCGTGCTGGTGGTGGGGGGAGTGTTGCGACTGGATTGAGTGGCGGACAGCAGGGCAGGGGAGTGAGGAGTAGTAGTACCAACTGGACGAGACAGGCTGGCCCGCCTAGTGCGTGGAACAGTGAGAATGCTGGGTATGGCGGTGGTGGTGGTGGAAATGGGAGGAGAAGTAGTAGGAGTGCTGGGAGAGGCAGTAGGAGTCGTTCGAGGAGTAGGCAGAGGTTGGCGGAGAGTCATCAGTTTATTTGAGGCGGAATATTGTGTTCTGTTGTGTAGCTGAGTGAGCGATCGCGGCTTTGCTTAGACGTCGTTGTTGGCGTTTGGGATTATTCGGCGCGTTGTGAGCGGTAGCTATGGGCTATGTGATGATAAGGCAGTATGATATTGGACGAAATAGATGGATGATATGGATGTCGCTATGGCTAGATATGTTCTTGTCCTGAATGTTGTGTTTTGTGATACCGTACTTCACAGCGTTATGTCCTTAATTCTCTTATAATTTGGGCGTACACTTTGCCGATGGTAAGGGGATATCCTACCTCAGTTCAGATGTCGATGTCCAATTTGTTAACGCTCGTTGGAAACTTAGCGTGAGGAGTGCTGGACTACGTGCATATTGGCTAGAGCCCTTCCACCCTACCGCACTCTTAATAACTAGACTACTCCAGTGCGTGACCTTTTTATCACACTTGAAGACCGCAACTCGGTAAACGGGAAGGCTCTGTAGTAGTCTTCATGCACTTTAGAACAAATATGCCCCCAGTACTGGACTTGTTATCGCCGTGCACGTCGTGCCATTCACCAGCCGGTATAAAGAAGAGGCCTAGGTCCTCCGCATCGACATTGTCGATATAATCGGCGATCTTGACTTTCGACTTCTTCTTGGGCGGTTAAATAGGCGCTGTCAGCTTGCGCAGAGATTGATTCGGTAGTAACCATGTGTAACCATTAATGCTCATAGGGTTGTACAGCGGCTTCGGGATTGAGTTTGATGACTACAGTCTGAACAAAGCACAGATCGAACAGGCTGCTAAATGGGTTACAAATCTTCCTCGTTTCTTTCGCCGTATGTTTGATATAGACTCGCTACGGTCGAAGCCTCCTTATTTATTACTATCGTCACAACTTCACTGGCAAGCCACGCCGATACTCCTTCCCTAAGCGCAGGTAGTTTTCTCATGGCCGGCGGATGTTCATACCACTGTTCCCACTCGCTTTGCTGCTCATTGAGCTTTTTAGCCGTATCCAAAACATACCTCAGACGTAGGTCTTCCAGCTCTTGCATGTATACCACATTTTTGATATACGACTTCGTGACTATGACCTTTGCAGAAAGATCATCACCCACATCCGCCCACATCTCTAACTTCAACAACGAACAAAACATGTCTAACGTTGTCTTTTCGTCGGCATTCTTCAGCGCTCGGAATGTCCTTGTGACGAGCTGCGCCTCTATTCCTATAATCCTTGTTACGAGCCGTGCCATTGTTTCTGCATTTTGCGCCAACTCATCGAAGTCCGTCTAGGTCGACGTCTTTTCTTTCTCTTAACACTCCTTCATTATGCTACAGTATTCCTACAAGTCCTGTATCATCCGCCATAACGCTAGGCTAAAGAGACGGTTACCACGAGTAATTTACTGACAAGCCTAGTTATGTAGAAACTCGGTTTTTTAAGGTTCTAGATAATCGTCGATCTTGTCTTGTGGCTCAAGGCTATTCGCTGCTATAGCGGTAATTGTTTGTTGTAGCTTGTGGTATTGGCAAAGTGAACACAATAGGAAGGAGACTGTCCGTTAAAGTAGTAGTTAATGACTGACTGCCGTAGTGTGTCTGCAAGTCCTCTATCATCCACCATGATGCTGGGGCTGAAAAGACGATTACCATCAGCAATTCTCCCTTTGCTGCTCCTTTAGCTCTTTGGCGAAAAGGCCATGCGAATCGCCTCAGGTACAAATACTACTATAGGTTTGATTGTTCCCGTCGCTATATCTCACGTTCTTCTTGCAGGGATCTTCCTCATGTCTAAGACGGTTCTTCAGCTTATTTAGGATTGTGCAGACCGCTGCCGGTATCTTTGAATGAAAACTGCTTGCAGGGACACTGACTTCTGAGATGGGGTAGGTTAAGGAACCACTTCATTCCGTCATGCTCTAATAACTCTTCCTTCATTCACTCGGCCCCTTCGAGAGTGTAAATCGGCCGTCTCTAGTTTAAGCTGGACATGTGGGAATGGTGGACATATCGATCGCGCCTACCTGAATTACTTTATTCCATCATGCTCGAATCTTAGAATTTTTTCATCTTACTCTCTTTTTCATTTTCACCAGAGAATTTGATGTCCTTGCTTATCCTCTTCTCGCCGCTTTCTTCTCTTCGTCCGCATTCCACGCTTCCTCGTCCTTGTTTATACACTTTGTCGTCCTCGTCCTTAAGTCCTCGTTCTTATTTCCATTCTCGTCCTCACCTCTATTTCTCTCCCATTTATTCCTTCTTCACCACAAGACCTTTCACCGAGCTCACAACACAACCAAACCAAGCCAACTCCCCACCCACTTAGCCAATCTGCCAGCATCGCCGCCTCCGCCGCCCCTCGCAACCCAGTCACTAAATTCCTCAAATTCTATCTTACCAGCGCCACAATTCTCAACCCTTTCGATCATATCCCATCGTCGCACATAACGCTCCATTTTCCACACCGTCATAGGTTCGCCATCACAATCCACCATCTCCCTCCAAAGCGCACTGTCGGAGTCAGCGACAACGTTCAGCCAGACGAACTGCCAATTCCGTAGCGATATTCGATGAACGAACGCTTCTAAGGGCTCGACGTCCAAAGTCCATGCGAGGTATACCGCACGTTGTTTGAATGTCGAACCCGGCGAGGCGGATTCAGGGGATATGAGCGCTGTTGTTTGTGCGATGAAGTCGTCTGAGTCTAGGAAGCCTGTTGTTTGCGTCAGGTGCTTTAGAAGCGCGTACGCTGAGTTCGCGACAGATGTGATGTGAGAGTGGAGACGAGCCAGCTCTGCTGAGTAGGGTGCGAGGGCGTGTCTCTCTGCTTCGACATCGATTTCTCGCTCGGCGAATAAGGGATCTAGGAGCTCGTTTAGGGCTTGTTGGGTGATTGTGTAGATTGTGTGTGCTGCTGCCGAGCCTCCGATGAGATGGGCAGGTACTTCGTCGTCTTCAGTCTTGGTCTCGTCGTAGTCGTTCTTCTCGTCGTCGAGGTGGAATGTCCGTCTTGCGCTTCTGGCTTCCAAGTGGGGTCTCTCTGCTGTAGCAATGACTTCTGTGATGTATGAGCATAGCCTGTTGACGACTATTTTGTTCACTTCTAGGAAGTAAGCTTCATCATCGACTTTCGAACGCCAATCTGCCTCTGAAAGTTCGCCCGGGTCGACGAGGAGGTATAAGCCGCCTGAAGATATTGGGATTCCTGCTGTTTTGAAATTGGGCTTGATGTATACACGTCCATCGTGTAGAGCCCAATCATGCCGAATTCCTAACCGTGATTCTAATGGTACATCGTGAGCGATATTGTTCGGAGCTGAATGCAGGGATTTGTGCGATTGCCTGCTCATGATGCGTTCGAGCTCTTCCATCAGGACCATCACATTATATTGGCGAAGTGAACGCCGGGAATGCCGTGAGATGACCTTTCGTCGCGAAATAGGCTCATCGAGTGGTCCGTCTGGTCGGACAACGCCGTCGGATTCATCATCTGGTACATGATCGCCATATGTGTCGAGTGCCTTGCCTTGATGAGCAAGCTGGGGATCTCGTCCTACTTGATCATTCGGAGACGAACCAAAGTATGATGCTAAGGGACGTCCACCATAAGCAAAGTCGTGCAATGTAAGACCATCGTCGTTCTCGCCTCGATGATGATTCAATAGTCCAGCTACCGTGAGACTTTTATGTAGTTCGTAGTACGCTCTGAACATGAGAAGAAAATCTTTGCGAGTCACAAAACCATCAGAATCTATATCGAAAGCCTTGAATAACCGTTCCGTCCTGAAATCAGATGCAGAGGACTGGACCAGTAGTATCCCCATCACAAACTCCTCAAAATCAATGAGTTCATTGCTGTCGATATCGAAGAAATAGAACAGTCGATCGTGGATCAGATTTGGAGTTGGTAAGTCTTTCGTCACTGCATGGT
>Ga0160428_1001147_pt1 | contig 21815 bp, 14 predicted proteins | sample SolpanmetagenomM_FD_108198 | JGI IMG/M metagenome (GOLD analysis project Ga0160428, IMG submission 108198) | Solar panel surface microbial communities from Lawrence Berkeley National Laboratory, California, USA - M | ecosystem: Engineered > Built environment > Solar panel > Unclassified ... | reverse complement strand
GAGCTGGTCGCCGACCGCATCGAGCGCTTCGCCTCCGTCGTCGGCGCCGAGAACGTCATCGCCTCGACCGACTGCGGCCTCGGCGGCCGCATCCACCCGCAGATCGCCGTGGCCAAGCTCGCCGCGCTCGGCGAGGGGGCGCGGATCGCGGGCGAGCGGCTCTTCGGCTGAGACGCGGGCCGCGGTCCAGGCAGGCAGGCGGGCGGGCGGGCGGCTCAGGAACCGCCGCGGCGGCGCGCGCCCAGCACGATCCCGACCACGGCCAGCACGGCGAGCGCGACGACGCCGGCCGACAGCAGCGGCGAGGACGAGCCCGTGGCGCCCAGGGGGTCCACCGCCGGGCTCGTCGGGCTCGGGGCCGCGGCCGCGGGGGAGCTGCTCGTGGCCGACGGGCCGGTGGGGGAGCCGGTTGCCGACGGGCCGGTGCCGGCCGCCGCGGTCGCGGTGAAGGCGAACGAGCCCGAGACGGGGTGGCCGTCGGAGGACGTCACCCGCCACTGCACGGTGTAGGTCCCCGCGGGCCGGTCGGCGGCGAGCGCCTGCGTCACGGTGTCGTCGACGACCGTCGTCGCGCCCGTGGAGACGACCCCGGCCGGGCCGGTGACCTGCACCTGGGTGCCGAGGCCGAGCGGGTCCGACGACATCACGAGGTCGACGTGGTCGGGGGCCCCCGGCAGCGTCGCGCCGTCGGCGGGGTCGGTCGACTCCAGGCGGTCGTGGGCCGAGGCGGGGACCGCGGTGCCGGTGACGACCGCGACCCCGGCGCCGAGGCCCGCGCCGGTGCCCAGCAGGACGGCCAGGGCCGTGGTGAGCAGGCGGCGGTCGGTGGGGTGCGGCACGGGCGCCACTGTACGAAGCGGCCCCGGGTGGCCCGGCTCACACCCCGACGGGGTCCGCGGGCACGCCGGAACTCTGGGCGAATTCCCAGGCTGAGCGCAGGTGAACACGAGCAGTGCATGAGCGCCTACTTGACGCAACGACGGGCACCCGGTTGGCTGCCCCTCGGTCGTCACCCCACGAGTGGCGTCCTTCACCCCCTGTCACACCTGTGGAGGCTCACGTGGTCGACGACCGCCCCAGCACGCCGCCCGCCGCCTCACCACCCCCGTCGGGACGGGTGCGCCGCCGCCTCCTGCGCGCCACGGCCGTCGCCGTCGGTGCGCTGCTGTGCGCGGTGCCCGTGGGCGGTGCGGCCGCGGTGCCCGCGGCCGTCCCCGGTGCCCTGCCGGCCGCGGCCGCCTACGCCGACGGCCGCTACGTCGTCACGCTGGCCTCGGACTCGATGGCGGAGTACGACGGCTCGTTGCCGGGGCTGCCGCAGCTGAAGACGGCCCCCGGCGGGGGCGTCGACGTCACCGGCAAGGCCGCGACGGACTACCGCGCGCGGATCCTCGAGGAGCAGACCAGCGTCGCCGCGACCGCGGGGGTCCAGCCCCTGCAGCGCTACACCGTCGCCATCAACGGGTTCTCCGCCGCGCTGTCGGCCGCTCAGGCGCAGAAGCTCGCCGGCCAGCCCGGCGTCCTGTCCGTCGTGCCGGACAGCGTCCGCCACCTCGACACCACGAGCACCCCCGAGTACCTCGGGCTCTCCGGCGCCGGTGGCGTCTGGGCCGCCGCGGGCGGGGTCGCCAAGGCCGGGGCCGGCGTCGTCGTCGGCGTCCTGGACACGGGTCTGTGGCCGGAGCACCCCTCGGTGGCCGGCAAGCCCCTCGGCACGGCCCCGACCGCGTCCTCGCCCTACACCGCGTACCGCACGGCGTCCGGGACGATCGTGCAGCGCAAGAACGACGGCGGCACGTTCCGGGGGACCTGCGAGACGGGCACCGGCTGGACCGCTGCGAACTGCACGACGAAGGTCGTGGGGGCCCGCTCCTTCGGCGAGGGCTACCTCGCCGCCAACGGCGGCGTGGCCGGCCTCGGCCAGTACGAGCACCTCTCGGCGCGCGACGGCGAGGGCCACGGGACGCACACCGCCACGACGGCCGCGGGCCTGAACGGGGTGCCCGCCACCATCGACGGCGCGTCCTACGGCAGGGCCTCGGGCATGGCCCCGGCCGCCTCCGTCGCCGTCTACAAGGTCTGCTGGTCCGCCGCGCCCGGCGGGGACGACGGCTGCGTGACCTCCGACATCCTCGGGGCTGTGGACGCCGCGATCGCCGACGGCGTCGACGTCATCAACTACTCGATCGGCGGCGGGGCGGCCACCACCGTCAACGACCCGGTCGAGCTCGCCTTCCTCTCGGCCGCCTCCGCCGGCATCTTCGTCTCCGCCTCCGCCGGGAACTCCGGCCCCGGCGCCTCCACGCTGGACCACGCGAGCCCCTGGCTGACCACGGTCGCGGCCACCACCGCCGTCCCGCGCGAGGGCACGGTCGTCCTCGGGGACGGGAAGCGGTACGTGGGCACCCGGCTCGTGCAGAAGCCGCTGAGGTCCACGCCGCTGGTCCTGCCCAGCGCCGTGGCCGTCGCCGGCAAGCCCGCGGCCGACGTCGCGGTCTGCCTGGCCGGGACGCTGAGCGCCGCGGCGAAGGGCAAGGTCGTCATCTGCGACCGCGGGGTCAGCAACCGCGTCGACAAGTCCGCCGAGGTCGCCCGCGTGGGTGGCGCGGGGCTCGTTCTGACCAACCCGACGCCGAACTCCACCGACGCCGACGCGCACACCGTGCCCACCGTGCACCTCGACGCGGCCGCCGGCGCGAAGGTCAAGGCCTACGCGGCCTCGGCGAAGAAGCCCACCGTCTCCTTCGCGGTCGGCAACACCACGGGCACCCCGACCCCGGCTCCGCAGGTCGCCGGGTTCTCCTCGCGCGGGCCGACCCTGGCCAGCGACGGCGACGTGCTCAAGCCGGACGTCGCCGCGCCGGGCGTGGGGATCGTCGCCGGCGTCGCCCCCGGTCCCAACCGCGGCAACCTGTTCATGCCCGAGTCGGGGACGTCGATGTCGGCGCCGCACGTCGCGGGCCTGGCCGCCCTGTACTTCGGCGTGCACCCGCGCTGGTCGCCGATGGCCGTGAAGTCGGCCCTCATGACCACCGCCCGGGGCCTCGTGAACGCCGACGGCAGCGCGAACCGCAACCCGTTCGACGGCGGTGCCGGGTTCGTGGACCCGACGAAGATGCTGAACCCGGGTCTCGTCTACGACTCCACGGCCACCGACTGGATCGCCTTCCTCGAGGGTTCCGGGATCCAGACCGGCACGGGTGTCGAGGCCGTCGACCCGAGCGACCTCAACCAGGCCTCCATCGCGGTCGGCTCCCTCGCCGGGACCCAGACCGTGACCCGCTCGGTGACCTCCACGACGGCGGGGCTGTTCAACGCCACCGCCACCGTGCCCGGGTTCGACGTGCGGGTGTCCCCGAGCGTCCTGGTGTTCAACGCGGCGGGGGAGACCAAGCCCTTCACCGTCACCTTCACCCGCACCACCGCGGAGGAGGACGAGTGGACGACGGGCGCGCTCACGTGGCGCGGCGCGAACCTCTCCGTCCGCTCGCCCGTCGCCCTCAAGCCGGTCGCCGTCGTCGCCCCCGACCAGGTGACCGGCACGGGCACCGAGGGTTCCACCGACGTCACCATCACCTCCGGCGTCGACGGTGAGCTGCCCGTGACGACGGCCGGCCTCGCCGCCGGCCGCACGGCTGACGGTGACCTGGCCCCCGGCGCGGACGACCAGTACCGCGTCGAGGTGCCCGAGGGCACGAGCCTCGCCCGGTTCGACGTCCGGGCCGGCGACCGCGCCTCCGACCTCGACCTGGCGCTGTACCGCCTGGCCGCGGACGGCACGCCCGAGCAGGTCGCGGTCTCCGCGACGGGGTCGGCCGACGAGCTGATCGACGTGCTCGAGCCCGAGGCGGGCACCTACGTCGTCCAGGTCGCGGGCTACGCCGCGGCCCCCGGCAGGACGAGCGCGCCGTACGCGCTGACGACCTACGCCGTGACCCCGGACACCACCGAGGGCGACCTGACGGTCGACCCGCAGCCGGTGCCCGTCACGGCGGGGGAGCCCGCGACGTTCTCCCTCGGCTGGTCGGGGCTGGAGCCCGGCACCCGCTACCTCGGCTGGATGACCTTCGGGGACAGCGCGACGCCGACGGTGATCGCGATCGACTGACCCGCACCCCCACCGCGGCCGCCGCACCCCTCCGGGTGCGGCGGCCGTCGTGCGTGGGGAGCCCCGCTCAGGGAGCGACGGGGGCGGGGACCTGCTCGAGGTCGCCGAGGGTCATGCCCCGGGCCTCGACGCCGCGGGCCCACCAGACCACGCCCGCCACCGCACCGATGAGCCAGAACGCGGCGAGCAGGACGAACATCGACGTCACGGAGAAGGCCACCGCGACCTCGGCGAGCAGCACCTGACCCACCACCGCGCCCAGGCGTCCCACACCCACCGAGGCACCGACGCCGGTGGCCCGCAGGTGGGTGGGGAACTGCTCCGAGAACGTGGGGTAGGCCGAGACCCAGGCGCACGTGGCGAAGAACGCCGCCACCGTGAACGACACGAGCACCAGGGTTCGGGAACCGGTCGAGGCCGCCGCCGCGCACCCGAGCATGCTCAGCGCGGCGCCGGTGTAGGCCGCCACCACCGAGGGCTTGCGACCCAGGACGTCCAGCGCCCAGGCGATGAGCACGCCGCCCGCGAGCGCCCCGACGTTGGCGACGAGGAAGTAGTACGGCAGCGCGGCGTCGGAGATCGGCACGGCCCCGGAGGCGGAGGAGAAGACGAAGACGCTCATCGCCGTGAACAGGCCGTAGTAGCCCGCGGCCTCGGAGAAGTCCAGGGCCATCCCGAGGAAAAGCTTGCCGCGGTGGTGGGTCCACAGCTCCCCCAGCGCACCGCCGCCGCGTGCGGCCGAGGGGGGCAGCGCGTAGCCCTGCGCGCTGGCCTGCCCCGTGATCGCCTCGACGACGGCGTCGGCCTCGGCGAGGCGGCCCCGCGAGGCCAGCCAGCGCGGGGACTCGGGCACCAGGCGCCGGGCGAGCAGGCCGTAGACCGCGCTGACCACCCCGAACAGCAGGGTGTAGCGCCAGGTCAGGCCGAACGTCGAGATGACGAGGATGGACACGAGCGAGGACAGGATCCCGCCGAGCGCCCAGAAGCTCATCACCAGGCCGTTGCTGCGGCCGCGGTTGCGGGCCGGGGTGAACTCGGAGATCGCCGAGGTGATCGCGGAGTACTCCCCGCCGACGCCGAGGGCGGTGACGAACCGGAACACCGTGAAGAACTCGTAGGAGGGTGCCGCGGAGCTGGCCACCGCGGCGATCGAGTACACCAGCAGGGTCGCCACGAAGAGGCGCTTGCGCCCGACCCTGTCGGCCAGCCAGCCGAACCCCAGGGCGCCGACGGCGATCCCGAGGAACCACACCACGTTGATCGTCACGGCCTGCCCTGCGCCGAGGCCGAACTCGGCCTGGATGCCCGGGATGACCGAGCCGATGATCTGCACCTCGAAGGCGTCGAGCATCCACCCGATCCCCAGGGCGGTCGCGATGCGGGTGTGCGCCGGTGTCCAGCGCGAGTGGTCGAGCCGTGTGGCCATGGGTGTGTCCTCGAGTCGTCTCCGAGGCGTCGACGCAGGGAGGAACGCCGCGGGAGGCTCGTCCTTACCGGTGCGTCGGCACCAGGTCAGGTCATCACCCGGGGCACCCCACGACGAGGAGGGTTGCCGCCCAGCGAGCCGGGGCTTCGCGCTGGAACTCGTGACCGGAGCGAAAGCTAGGCATCGACCGCGGCGGCTGTCAACCGGGTGTCGCCGGCCCATGACGCGGCGCGGCGGCGGGCCGCGCGCGAGCACCGCGTCGCGCCGGCTGCGCGGGTCCGGGGCGGCGCGCCCGTCGACCCGCGGTCGTCGGTGGTCGTCGAGACCGCTTGCGAGGGCGCGTCTTCCGGGCTTCCTCGACGGATCCCGGGGACCTGCGCTACTTTCGTCAGCGGTCACGAGTTCCAGCGCGAAGCCCCGGCTCGCTGGGCGGCAACCCTCCTCGTCGTGGGGTGCCCCGGGTGATGACCTGACCTGGTGCTCGCGCCCGGGTAAGGCGGGCCCCCGGGCACGGTCGTCGGACGCGGGCACGCCCACGACGACCTGGGGAGCACCCTGTGACCACCACCACCGACGGGGCCCGCGCCGCCGCGACGCTCGGCAGCGCCGAGGAGCGCGCCGGCCGCCTGGCCGCCGCCCGCGCCCGCCTCGCCCCGCTGCTGGCCGAGGCCGCCGAGGGGGCCTCGCGACGCGAGGCCGAGCGCGAGCTGCCGCGGGCGCAGGTCCGCGCCCTGGCCGCCGCCGGCTTCGGGAACCTGCGGGTCCCCGTCGAGTTCGGCGGCGACGGCCTCTCCTGGGTCGAGACCGCCGAGCTCCTCGTCGAGGCCGCGACCGCCGATCCCGCGCTCCCGCAGATCTTCCGGGGCCACTTCGCGTGGGTCGAGCACCTCCTCACGTCCCCGCCCGGCGCCTACCGCGACGGCTGGTTGGCGCGCGTGGCCGCGGGGGAGCTGGTCGGCAACGCGTGGTCGTCCACGGGCGACGTGATCGGGCGCTCGGGCACCGTGGTCGAGCGCGACGGCGACGGCTGGGTGATCAGCGGCCGCAAGTTCTACACGACGGGCACGATCTTCGCCGACTGGGCGGACGTGACCTGCCGCGCGGGGGACGAGCCGTCCACCGCGCTGGTGCGCACCACCCAGGACGGCGTCACCGTCTCCGACGACTGGGACGGCTTCGGCCAGCGCGTCACCGGCACGGGCACGCTGGTCCTGACCGGCGCCCGGGTCGAGGAGGAGGACGTGGCCCCCTTCGAGGGCCGCTTCCGCTACCAGACCGCGCTCTACCAGCTGGTGCTGCTGACCGTGCAGGCCGGCATCGCCGCCGCGATCGAGCGCGACACGGGCGCGGAGGTGCGGGCCCGCACCCGCACCTACACCCACGGGCTGGCGCCGCTGGTGCGCGAGGACCCCGCCGTCCTGGCCGTGGCCGGGGAGATCAGCGCGGCCGCGTTCGCCGCGCGCCTGCTGGTGCGCGGGGCGGCCGAGGCGGTCCAGGGCGCCGCCGACACCGCCGACCGTCGCGACTCGCCCGCCGACCTGGCCGCCAACGTCGTCGCCGAGATCGCCACGGCCCAGGCCCAGGTGGTGCTCTCGCGCTCGGTGCCGGCCGCGGCGACCGCGCTGTTCGACACCCTGGGCGCCTCGGGGGTCTCTACGAGCCGGAACCTGGACCGGCACTGGCGCAACGCGCGGACCGTCGCGAGCCACAACCCGGTGATCTACAAGGCCCGCATCGTCGGGGACTTCTCCGTCAACGGCACCACCCCGCCGTACGTGTGGGACATCGGCACGGCCGCCTCGGTCGCCCAGCGGGCGGACCCCGCCTCCTGAGCGGTGCGGCGGCCGCGGGGCGGGCCGGGTGGCAGACTCCGGTGGTGCCCACCGCCCCGCCCCGCCGCAAGGCCTCGCCCGGCGCCCAGGCCGTCGTCGTCGCGGGGCTCGTCTCGCTCGTCATGAGCGCCGTGTTCTTCCCGCTCGCGATCGTCATCGCGGCCGTCAGCGGGTGGGTCTCGGTGCGCCACCTGCGCGACGGGAGCCTCGACCGGCGGTGGTGGACCGCGGGCGTGGTGGTGGCCGTCGTCTCCCTGGCGCTGTCGGTGCTCGGCGCCGTCGTCGTCCTCAGCCGGTGACGGCCCCGCTGATCCTGGCCCTCGGCCTCGCCGGGGCGGACCAGGAGCGGCTGGACGCGCTGCGCGAGCGGCACTTCCCGCCCGAGCGCAACCAGCTGCGCGCCCACGTGACCCTGTTCCACCAGCTTCCGGGCGACGAGCTCCCCGCCGTCCTGGACGCCGTGCGCGACGCCTGCCGGCGGCCTCCGTTCGCCGTGGAGGTGGCCGCCGTCCGCTCGCTCGGCCGCGGGGCGGCGCTCGTGCTGCGCTCGCCCGAGCTCGACGCCCTGCACGCCGACCTCGCCCGCCGGTTCACCCCGTGGCTCACCCGGCAGGACGCGCAGCGGTTCTCCGCGCACGCCACCGTCGCCAACTTCCTCGCCCCGGCGGCCGCCAAGGCGCTGGTCGCCGACCTCACCGCGGGGTTCGCGCCGTGGACGGCGCAGGCCGAGGGCGTCGAGGTGCACCGCTACCTCGGCGGGCCGTGGGAGCCCGTGGAGACCGTCCCCCTCGCGGGCTGACCTCCACCGCCCGCGCGGCCGACGCGCCGGGCCTCAGTCGCGCAGCGAGCGCCCCAGGGACCGCGCGCGCTGTCGGCGGTCCGCGCCGACGACGACCGCCACGGCGACCACGAGCGGCAGCGCGGCGGCGGCCGCGGCCCACGGCGGGACCACGAGCGAGGGCGCACCGGTCTGGCCGGTCAGCGCCTCCCACCGCAGCGCGCCGACGGTCGCGGCGGCCAGCGCGACGCCCAGCGCCGAGCCCACGACGGCGTCGGCCAGGAGGCCGGGGACGAGCTCGGCGGCCGTGGCGCGCCGCACGGCCGCCCGGGAGAACCCCAGCGCCCGCAGCCGCGCCACCGCCTGCGCTCGCTCGGGGGCGTCGGCGACCGCCGCCAGCGCCGTGGCCAGCGCGGCCAGGACACCACCCAGCGCGACGACCGCCACCGCCAGGGCCAGCAGGGACCGCGACACCGGGTCGCGGCGGCGCGCCGTCAGCCAGGTCGCCCGCTCGCGCACCTGCGCGCTGCGCAGCGCCGGGGTGGCGGCCACCGCCGCCGCGGCTCCCGGACCCGTCACCCACAGCGTGTCGGCGGGGACCGGTGAGCCCGACGCCGCCGCCAGCGCCGCGGGGTCCACGACGGCGGTGGGGCGGCCGGCGGCGTCGAACAGGCTCGGGGTCGTGCCGCTGACGCGCACGGCCGCGTCCCCTCCCGACCACCGCAGCACCGGGGTCCCCGTCAGCTGAGCGCGCAGGTCACCGCTCACGAGCACGGGCGCGGGGGACGGCCCGGCGTCGCCGGGCGGCGGGAGCCCCGGCAGGCCGCCCGCGCGGCGCAGGCGGTCCAGGTCTCCGGGAGCCGCGACGACCAGGCGGACCCCGGTGCTGCTGCCGCGGCCGAGGAACTGGGCGCCGTCCTCGACCCGGCCGGGGACGGCCAGGTCGACGCCCGGCGCGGCGGCGAGGGTGGCGGCCACCGCCTCGAGGTCGCCCCCCGGGGAGGTGACGACGACGTCGGCGCCCACGGCCTGCCACGACCCGGCCGCCTGACCGGCGTGGATCGTGGCCGCGGTCGTGGCCGCGACCGCCGCGACGGCGGTGGCCAGCACCACGGTCACGGCGGCGGCCCCGCGCCGCGCCGCGGCACGGCGGGCCGCGGCCACGAGCGGCACCGCGCCCGGCCGGCGGCGGGCGCCGGCGAGCCCGGCCCGGGGCAGCAGACCCGCCGCGCGCCGCCACACCAGGGCCCCGGCCAGGGCCGCGAGCGCGACGGCCGCGCCGGGCAGCACCCCCGCCGGCGGCCCGGCGCGCCCGAGGCCCAGCGCGGTGGGGTCCAGCGGTGCGGAGGCCGTCGGGGCGGAGTCCAGCGGGGGGCCCAGCAGCAGGGACAGCGCCGCGGCGGCCGCGCCGAGGACGAGGAGCTCGGCCGCGACCCGCCGCACCCGGCCGTCGCGGCGGTCGGCGCCGGCCGTCGCGGACGCCGGGCGCGCGGAGGAGCGCACCGCGCGCAGCGGCAGGGCCAGCACCCCGACGACCAGGACGGGTGCGACCCACGCCCAGTGCACCGCGACCCCCGTCGCGAGGACGGCGGTGAGGACCCCGGCCCCCGCCCCCACGGCGGTCACGGCCGCGGACTCCAGCGTCAGGTCCAGCGCCGTGCCCAGCGGCGCCGAGCCCCGCACGTGCTGCAGCGCCAGCCACCTCGCCCGCCGCCGGACGGTGCCGTCGGCCGCGGCCCACAGCGCGGCCGCGGCGGCCAGGACCACGGCGGCGAGCAGGACGTGGGCCTGGGCGGCGGCCGCGGCCGCGCGCGCGTGCGCCGCCAGGAGCACGTCGTCGAGACCGCTGCGGGCCGCGACCCGCCCGTCCTCGCCCGGGAACACCGAGGGGGCGGCCTCCAGGGCCGCCACCGCGCGGGCCGTGGCCACCGCGCGGGCGTCGTCGAGACCGCGCGGGTCGGGGCTCAGCACGTAGCTGCGCGTGGCGGTCGACGTCCCCAGCAGCCGGGCCGCGGGCAGCGACCCGGCCGTGAGCAGGCCCGCCAGCCGGGTCGCCGTCGTCAGGCCGGCGCCCGAGACGTCGGGGACCAGCAGGCCCGGGGTGCCCGCCCACTGCGGGTCGCCGGCGTCGGCCGGCTCGAAGAGGCCGGTGACGCGCACGTCGACGGCCTGCCCGCCTTCCCGGGCCGGGACCTCGTCCCCGACGTCGACCCCCAGCGCGCCGGCCACCGCCGCGGTCAGGCCGACCTCCACGGGAGGTGCCACGGCCGGCACGACGTCGCCGGCGACGGTGTCGCCCGGCGGCCGTCCCCGCACCCACCGGACGCCGGAACCGCCCTCGCGCCACACGTAGGCGAGCCGCAGGGACGTCATGCCGTTCTCGCCGCGCGCCAGCGCGCTCACGAAGGACCCGGTGGTCACCGCGGCGCGGGGCGGGCCGAAGACCCCGGGCAGCGCCGTGTCGAGGCGGGCCCCCACGGTGCGCGTCAGGTCGCTCACCTCCGCGGCGGAGTCCGGGTGGACCTGGGTGCGGCTGCGGTCGGCCGTCAGCGGCTCAAGGACCGTGAGGTCCGCCGCCGGCCCGGCCTGCGCGACGGCGTCGCGGACGGTCGCGTCGGCGGCGGCGGCCATCAGACCGGGGGCGGCCGCGGCCAGGAAGGCCGTCAGGGCCACCGCCAGCGCGGTCGGCAGCAGGAGCCGGCGCTCGGAGGCGACCCGCAGCGCCGTGGCGCGGACGTCGACGCGCCAGCGCCCACCCGGGGCCCTCACCCGGCGGCCTCGGAGCGCAGGTGCTCCGGACGCAGGCGACGGGTGCCGGCCAGCGCGGGGACGACCGCCAGGACGACGGCCGCCGCGAGCAGCAGCGCCGGCCACGCCAGCTGCCAGCGGGGGTCCACGGCCGCGACGGCGTCGGGCGCCGGCGGCAGCCCGTCGGGGGACACCACCAGGGACGGCTGCACCGAGACCGCGACGAGGAGGCCGACGAGGCTGCCGACGAGCACGGCCAGGGCGCCGAGCACGACGCACTGGAGGGCGGACGCCCCCGCGACCGTCCACCGCCCCACCCCGGTCGCCCGCAGCCGGGCGTCGTCCACGGCCCGTCGTCCGCGTTCGGCGACGACCTGCAGGAGGAGGGCCGCGAGCGCGGCCGCGAAGGCCGCGACCGCCAGCAGCCGCCACCCGGCGAGGAGGGCGGCGGAGACGGGGTCGGCGAGAGCGGCGCGCACCGCGCCCTGCCGGGTCGTGACGGTCAGGGACCCGGACACCGCGCGCCGCAGCGCCGCCGCAGCCGGCTCGGCGTCGCCCGGGACCGCCGCCCACCAGACGTCGGTCAGCGGTTCCAGGTCCCCCTGGGACAGGAGCGCGCGGGACACGGTGTCCGCGTCGGCGAGCAGGACCGGCCCCCGGGGCCGCGAGGGCAGGTGGGGGACGATCCGCTCGACGCGGGCGGGCAGCGTGCTGGCACCGAGGGTGACGTCGACGGCGTCACCCGGGCCGGCGTCGAGCTGGTCCGCGAGCGCGGCGGAGAGGACGACCGGGACGGTGGGGACCGCCGGGAAGGCCGTGGCGACGACGGCCGTGCCGACCGTGGTCAGGGCCTGCGGGCTCAGCCGTCCGGTGGTCGTGACGGTGGTCCCCGCGCCGCCGGGTCGGGTCGCCGCCGCCGTCGTGCCCAGGGGTGAGCCGCGGGCGACCGACGTGGTCCACGCGGCCGCGCCGCCGGGAGCCCCGGTGAGCGCGACCGCCGCCGTCACCGCCAGGGGCGGCGAGTCGTCGGCCACGGGGGGTGCGTGGGCGCCGGGGGACACCGTCCAGGACACGGCCACGACCTGCACCGGGTCCGCCCCGGGCGGCAGGTCGAGGCGCAGCGGGTGGGCCAGCCCGTCCAGCGGGACCGGTCCGGCGGCGGGCACGGGGGTGCGGGCCCCGGAGGCGGCCTGCACGACGAGGGTCGGCGCGGCCTGCAGGGCGGTGGGGACGAGCCCGCCCGCCGTCCCCGCCGTGCCCGTCACCGTCACGGCCAGCGCGTCGCCCGCCGCGACCACCGGGACCCCGGCGACGGGTGCCGCGGGGGCGAGCCCGCGCACGGCGGAGGCCCAGCCCCCGGCGTCGGCGGGCCGGCCGCGGAACAGCTCCCCGGCCACCGCGGTGTCGACGGCCAGCAGCCGGGGCGTGCCCGCGGCCGTGCCGCCGAGGCGGGTCCCCAGCGCCACCGGGCGGTCGGTGACGGGGCGCACGGTGCGGGGGCGGTCACCGGCGGCCCCCGCGGCCAGCGGGCGCGCCACCTCCTGCCGCGCGGAGGCGGGCACCGCGACCAGGTCCGCGCCGGTCGCCGCCTCGGCCTGGTCGGTCTGGGAGCGCTGCCACGTCGTGTGCGCCGCGAGCCCCGACCCGGCGGCCGCCCCGGCCAGCAGCAGGACCAGGACCACCCCGGTCGCCGGACGCCGGTCGAGCTCCCACGCCGCCAGCGGCAGGAGCAGCCCGTCGCCGCGCCGGGCCAGGACGGCCGCCACCCGGCGCAGCAGGGTCACGACCCGCAGGGCCAGCACCGTCCCGGCCAGCAGGGCCAGCGCCGGGGTGGCCGTGCGCAGCGGGTCCGCCGCTCCGCCCGGCACGGCGGTGCGCACGTGCGCGACGGCGCCGAGCGCCGCCGCGAGCAGGAGCAGGTCGGCCCCCGAGCGCGCGAGGCGGCCGGATCGCCCCGACCGGACCCGCACGGCCGCGCGCACGGTCCGCAGCGAGGTCAGGGTGAGCACGGGGCCGAGCACGGCCGCCGTCGCGACCACCACCAGCACGGCCGTCCTCGTGAGCGTCGCGGCGGCGGCGGGGAGCCCCGGCAGCGCGCGCACGGCCAGCACCGACAGCGGCAGCGCGGCCAGCGCCGCCACCCCGGCCAGCACCGCGCTCTCGGCCCCCGTGCGCACCACCCGCTGACCCGTGGAGGCCCCTCGCACCCGGACCAGGGCCTCGTCGCCGGCCCGGCGGACGGCGAGCAGCCGTCCGGCCAGCGCCAGGGCGGCGACCGCGAGCACGCCGCCCACGACACCGACGCCCGCCAGCCCGGAGGCGGTCACCGCCTGGCGCGCCGCGACCGACTCGAGGAGCCCGGCCAGCGGAGCCCGCACGACGACCCCCTCGGAGCGCTCGGCCAGCCGCGCCTGCAGGTCCGCGCGCAGGCGCGGCAGCCGCGCCGCGACGGCCGGCCGCGCCCCCGCGGTCCCCCGCCGGGTGTCGGCGGTGACGAGCAGGGAGGCCAGGCGGGGGCGGACCCCGTCGGCCCCGGGCGCGCCCGCGGTGAGGACGCCCGGCGCGAGCACGAAGGGACCGAACGCCGGGTGCGTGTCGGGGGAGTAGCTGCCCGGCACGGGCTGGGCCGGTGAGTAGCCCGCGCCGCCCAGCGGGTCCGCCGCCCAGAGCGGGTCCGCGGTGTGCGCGGTGAAGGTCCCGACCACGCGCACCCGCACCTCGGCGGGCAGCGGCGGGTCGGAGGGTGCGCCGACGACCCGCACCACGTCGCCCGGGGACAGCCCCAGTCGCTGCGCCGCGGTGCTCGGGACGGCGGCCTCCACCAGTCCGGCGCCGTCGGGTCCGTCGGTGCCGTCGGGGCCGGGCGCGGCCGCGGCCGGCCGCGGCCACCGCCCCGCGTCCAGGTCCGAGCGGGCCGGCACGTCGTCGCCCCCGCCGAGGTAGCCCAGCGGCGGGTCGCCCCCGCTCGCGGACGCCGACCCGGGCAGCAGGCGCAGGTCCGTGCTCCACCACACGTGGGCGTCGGCCGGCCACGGGGAGACCGCGGCCGCGCCGGCCTCGCGGGTCTCCTGCAGCGCCTGCGCCGCGTCCGCCGGGTCGGCGTCGGCGAGCTGCACCCGGGCCTGGACCTGCCGCTCGTCGGCCCCGGCCTGCGCGAGCGCCGCCGCGGTCCCGGCCCGCTGCCCGCTCGTCAGCAGCAGCGCGAGGGTGCCCAGGAGCGTCGTGGCCAGGACCAGGACCAGGAGGACGACCAGGAGCTCGGCGCGCTGCGCCCAGCTGCGCCGCAGGCCCGCGACGGCGCTCGCCGCCAGCCCGGCCGCGGGTCCGGGTCCCCTCACGCCGGGGACAGCCGGCCGTCGTCGAGCCGGACGGCCCGGTCGGCCAGCGCGATCATCACCGGGTCGTGGGTCGCCACGACCGCGGTCATCCCCTCGGCCTCCACGGCGGCGCGCACCAGGGCCATGACGCCCAGCCCGGTCTCGACGTCCAGCTGGCCCGTCGGCTCGTCCGCGACGAGCAGCCGCGGGGAGGCGGCCAGGGCCCGCGCCACCGCGACGCGCTGCTGCTGCCCCCCCGACATCTCCTCCGGCCGCTGCCCCGCGTGCGCCGACAGCCCGACGAGGTCGAGGAGCTGCGCCACCCGGCGCTCGCGCGCGGCGCCGTCCGCCCGCCGCAGCCGCAGGGGGACGCCGACGTTCTCCGCCGCCGTGAGGGCGGGCAGCAGGCCGAAGGTCTGGAACACGAAGGCGACGACCTCGCGGCGGTAGCGGTCCAGGCCGCGCTCGTCCAGGGCGCCGACGTCGGTGCCGTGCACGTGGACCGAGCCGCCGTCGAGGCGCTCGAGGCCGCCGATCGCGTGCAGGAGCGTCGTCTTGCCCGAGCCCGAGCGGCCGACGAGGGCGACCAGCTCGCCGGGTTCCACGCGCAGGCAGACCCCGCGCAGGGCGTGCACCGCGGCGGCGCCGGACCCGTGGGTCCGGGTGGCGTCGCGGACGTCCACGGCGGGCGGGGCCGCACCCCGGTCCGCGTCCGCGCTCACGTGCGGTCCGCCCGGACCGCGACGTGGTCGGACTCCAGCGCGAGGCGGACCCGGCGCGTGAGGGCCAGCGCCTCGCGGTAGTCGCGGGGCAGCTGCAGGCGGCCCGCCCGGTCGAGCACCGCGAACTCCTCGGCCACCACGACGTCCGCCCCGTCGGCGCGGGACTCGGTGCGGCGCAGCGTCTCCGTGCTCGTCCGGCCGTCGCGCACGGCGACGGTGCGGCTGACCCGCTCGCTGACCTGCGGGTCGTGGGTCACCACGAGGGCGGTGGTGCCGAGCTCGGTGTTGGCCCGGTGCACGGCGTCGAACACCTCCCGGCTCGAGGCGGCGTCGAGCTCCCCGGTGGGTTCGTCGGCCAGCAGCAGCCGGGGCGAGTTGGCCAGGGCCACGCACACCGCGACGCGCTGGCGCTCGCCGCCCGAGAGCTGCCCCGGGCGCCGGTCCGCGCAGGCGCCCACCCCGACGAGGTCGAGCAGCTCCGCGGTGCGCCGGCGTCGTCCGCGGCGGCCGCGGCCGGCCAGGGCCTGCGGCAGGTCGACGTTCTGCGCGGCGCTGAGGTAGGGGAACAGGTTGCGGTCGGCCTGCTGCCACACGACGCCCACCACGGAGCGCCGGTGCTCCAGGCGCTGCGCCGCGGTCATCGACGTCAGGTCGGAGGCGCCGACGCGCACGGTCCCGGCGCTCGGGACGTCCAGGCCCGCGAGGATCGTCAGCAGCGTCGACTTCCCCGACCCCGAGGCGCCGACGACGGCGAGGACCTCGCGCTCCGCGACCACGAGGTCGAGGCCCTGCAGCGCCTGCACCTCGACCGAGCCGGAGCGGTGGATCCGGACGAGCCCCTCGCACACGACGAGCGGGGCCGGGGAGGCGGCGGCGTCCGGTCCGGGACCGGGCTGTCCGTCGCCGTGCTGCTCCGCACCGCGGGACACCGGTCCCCTCTCCCTCGACTGCGAGCACTGTAACCAGGGACACGCCGCCCGCGGGCGGACTCGCACGCGGTCGCGGGCCCGGGCGTCCCGGGACCGCCGGGTCAGACGGAGGCGGCCGCGCCCACCGCGGCGGGCAGGACCCGCAGGACCTCGGCCACGTCCGCGGCCGTCGTGCTCGCGCCCAGGGTGAAGCGGACGGCGGTGCGGGCGAGGTCCGCGTCGATCCCCAGGGCCAGCAGCACCGCCGAGGCGTCGTCGGAGTCGGCGGCGCACGCGGACCCGCTGGAGCACACGACGCCGAGCTGCTCGAGCTCGGCCAGGACGGTCTCCCCGCCCACGCCGCGGAAGCAGAACGACGCGTGCCCCGGCAGCCGCCGCGTCGGGTGCCCCGTCAGGACGGCCGCGGGCACCGTCTCGAGGACGCCCGCGACGAGCTCGTCGCGCAGCGCCCGCAGGCGCGGCGCCTCCACGGCCCGGGCCGCGTCCGCGCGCTGGAGGGCGACGGCGGTCGCGACGGCCGAGGCGACGTCGACGGTCCCGGACCGGCGGCCGCGCTCCTGGCCGCCGCCGTGCAGGACGGGGTCGAGCGCCACGGCGCCGCGCACGTGCAGGAACCCCGCGCCGCGCAGGCCGCCGAGCTTGTGCCCGGACACCGAGAGGGCGTCGACGCCGAGCGCGTCGACGTCGAGGGCCAGGTGGCCCGCCGCCTGCACGGCGTCGCTGTGCAGGGGCACGCCGTGGGCGCGGCAGATCGCCGACACCTGCGCCAGGGGCTGCAGGGTCCCCACCTCGTTGTTGGCCGCCATGACCGACACGAGCGTCGTGTCGTCGCCCACGAGGGCCGCGAGCTCGTCGAGGTCGACCGTGCCGGTGGCGTCGACGCCCACGACGTCGACGCGGAACCCCCGCTCGCGCAGCGCGAGCGCGGTCTCCAGGACGGCGGGGTGCTCGACGGCCGTCGTGACGACGTGGCGCCCGCGCGGCGTCGCGGTGGCGATGCCGGTGACCGCGAGGTTGTCGGCCTCGGTGCCGCCGGAGGTGAACACGACCTCGCCGGGGCGGCAGCCGAGCACGCCGGCGATCATCTCGCGGGCCGCGTCGAGACCGGCCTTGGCGGCCCGCCCGACCTCGTGCGCGCTGGACGGGTTGCCCGTCACCTGCGTGAGGTAGGGCCAGGCCGCCTCGAGGACCTCGCGGGTGGGCGGGGTCGTGGCCGCGTGGTCGAGGTAGATCACGCGCTCGCCGCCCGCCCGGGGCGCAGGTCGACGTCCAGCCCGATGTCGAGGGTGGGGGAGTTCTGGGTGAGGGCCCCGACCGAGACGAGGTCGACGCCGGTGGCGGCGATGGCCCGCACGGTGTCGAGCCGGACCCCGCCGCTGGCCTCGACGAGCGCGCGGCCCGCGACGCGGCGCACGCCTTCCTCCAGGTCGGCCAGGCTGAAGTTGTCCAGCAGCACGACGTCGACGTCCGCCGCGAGCACGGCGTCGAGCTGGTCGAGGGAGTCGACCTCCACCTCCACGACGGTGGTGTGGGGGACCTTGTCCCGCACCGCCTTGAGGGCCGTGGTGACGTCGAGGCCACCGGCGGTGAGGACCGCGAGGTGGTTGTCCTTGACGAGCACGGCGTCCGACAGCGACCACCGGTGGTTGTGGCCGCCGCCCGCGCGCACGGCCGCGCGCTCGAGGGCCCGCAGGCCGGGCGTCGTCTTGCGGGTGTCCACGACCCGCGCCCGGGTGCCCGCGACCTCGGCGACGAAGGCGGCCGTCAGGGTGGCCACGCCCGACAGGTGCTGCAGCAGGTTCAGGGCGATCCGCTCGGCGCGCAGGACGGCGTGGGCGTCGCCCGCGACGCGGCCGAGCACGTCGCCCGCGGCGAACACCGTGCCGTCGGCCGGGACGTCGGAGACCCGCACCTCGGCCCCCACCAGGCGCGCGGCCTGGGCGAAGGCCTCGTGCACGGCGCCGCCGCCCGCGAGGACGCCGGGCTGGCGCGCCCGCAGCGCCGCCGCGGCCGTGGAGCCGGCCGGGACGACGGCGTCGCTGGTCAGGTCGCCCCAGGGGGCGTCCTCGGCCAGGGCCGTCGCGACGACGGCGGCGACGGCGGCGTGGTTGGTCAGCACGGGGTCCTCCGCAGGGTGAGGCGCCGCGCGCGGCGCGGCGGGGTGGGGTGGTCGCTGCGGTGGTGGGCGCCCAGGCTGTTCTCCCGGGCCGTGGCCGCCACCACGAGCAGCTGCCCCGCGAGCAGGAGGTTGGCGTCCTCCCGCGTGCCGCGGCGCACGGTGTCGTCGGGGTCGAGGGTCACGGGCTCCTCGTCGGGGGTGAGGAGCTTGGCCGCGATCGCGAGGCCGGCGGCCTCGCGCACCAGGCCCGTGTGCTCCCACATCGCCGCCTGCAGCTCGCGGCGGGCGAGGTGGGCGGCCGCGGTGGTGCCCGCACCGGGGACCTCGAGGACGTCCTCGTCGGCACCGGGCAGCACGGGGCCGCGGTCGGCGTCCAGGTCGGCGACGACGCGCCCGCCCGTGACGAGCGCCTCCAGCAGGGAGTTCGAGGCGAGCCGGTTGGCGCCGTGCACGCCCGTGCAGGCGACCTCGCCGGCCGCCCACAGCCCGGGCAGGCTCGTGCGGCCCTCGGCGTCGGTGCGCACCCCGCCCATCCAGTAGTGGGCCGCGGGGGTCACCGGGACCAGGTCGTGCTCGGGGTCCAGGCCCTGCGCGCGGCACATGGCCGCGATGCCCGGGAACCGCTGCGCGAACGGGGTGCCCAGCCGCTGCGAGACCCCGGTCGCGTCCAGCAGCGCGGGACGCCCGCCGGTGCGGCCCATGGCGGCCGCGATGGCGCGGGCCACGACGTCGCGGGGGGCGAGCTCCGCCCGCGCGTCGACGGCGGGCATGAAGCGCCGGCCGTCGGCGTCCAGGAGCAGGGCGCCCTCGCCGCGCACGGCCTCGGAGACGAGGAACGGGCGGGGCAGCGCGGCCGCGGTGGGGTGGAACTGGTACATCTCCAGGTCGCTGACGACGGCCCCCGCGCGCCACGCGGCGGCGAGCCCGTCGGCCGTGGCCACGGTGGGGTTCGTGGTGCGGGAGAACAGCTGTCCCGCCCCGCCGGTGGCCAGGACGACGGCGTCGGCCAGGAACCGCTGCCGGACGTCGCGCCCCCGCGGTCCGGGGAGCAGGACGTCGGCGCCCACGACCCGGCCGTCCTCGACGACCAGGTCGGCCAGGAACCCCTGCTCGCGCACGTCGACGTCGCTGCGGCGCACGGCGGCCGACAGGGCCGCGGAGATCGCGGCCCCCGTCCGGTCGCCGTCCACGTGCAGGATGCGCGGGCGCGAGTGCGCGGCCTCCAGGCCGAGCGACCAGTGTCCCGCACCGTCGCGGTCGAAGGCCACGCCGCGCTCGGCGAGCACGCGCACGGCCTCGGGGCCCGCAGCGCAGAGCGCCTGCACCGCAGCTTCGACGCCGAGACCGGCGCCCGCCGCGAGGGTGTCCGCAACGTGCGCGGCGACGTCCTCGCGGCCGTCGGCCACGGCGATCCCGCCCTGGGCGTAGTGCGTGCTGCCGTCGCCCAGCTCCGTCTTGGTGACGAGCACGACGGAGCGGGTGCGGGCGGCCTCGAGCGCGGCGGTGAGCCCCGCGATCCCCGCGCCCACGACGAGGACGTCGGTGCGCACGGGCGGCGGGGGTGGCACCGCAGCGGTTCCGGAGAGCGTGCTCACGGGCGCACCGCGAGCATCCGCTCCAGCGCCACCCGGCCCGCGGCCGCAACGTCGTCGGCGACCTTCACCTGGTTCACGACGGTCCCGGCGACCAGCGACTCCAGCACCCACGCGAGGTAGGCCGGGTGGATCCGGTACATCGTCGAGCACGGGCAGATCACCGGGTCGAGGCAGGTGATGGTGAGGTCGGGGCGCGCGTCGGCCAGGCGCCGCACCATGTTCACCTCGGTGCCGATGGCGAAGGCGGTGCCCGCGGGCGCCTCGTCGACGACCCGCTGGATGTACTGGGTGGACCCGTTCTCGTCCGCCGCGTCGACGACCTCGGCGGGGCACTCGGGGTGCACGACGACGCGGACGTCGGGGTTCTCGGCCCGCGCCTGGGTGATCTGGTCGACCGTGAACCGCTGGTGCACCGAGCACCAGCCGCGCCACAGCACGACGCGCGCGTCGGTGAGCGCCTCGGCGGAGTTGCCGCCGCGCGCCTTGCGCGGGTCCCACACGGGCATCTGCGTCAGCGGCACGCCCATGGCTTTCGCGGTGTTGCGGCCCAGGTGCTGGTCGGGGAAGAACAGCACGCGCTGACCGCGCTCGAACGCCCACTCCAGCACCTGCGCGGCGTTGGAGGACGTGCAGACGATGCCGCCGTGGTCGCCGCAGAACCCCTTCAGCGCCGCCGAGGAGTTCATGTACGTGACGGGTACGACGGGGACCCGGCCGTCGGCGTCGGGTTCCGTGCCGTACAGGGCCTCGAGCTGCTCCCAGCACGCGGTGACGGAGTCGATGTCGGCCATGTCCGCCATCGAGCAGCCCGCCGCCAGGTTCGGCAGGACGACGACCTGGTCCTCGCGCGAGAGCAGGTCCGCGGTCTCGGCCATGAAGTGCACGCCGCAGAACACGACGAACTCGGCGGCCTGCGCGGCGCGGGAGGCCTGCGCGAGCTGGAAGCTGTCGCCCACGACGTCGGCGAACTGCACGACCTCGTCGCGCTGGTAGTAGTGCCCCAGCACCACGAGGCGCTCGCCGAGGGCGGCCTTGGCCGCGCGGATGCGCTCCTCCAGCTCCGGGGCGGGGGTGCGCCGGTACTCGGCCGGGATCTGCTGCTGCACGGGCGTGGTCGGCGGGGCCACGTCGAGGCGGGACGCGCCCGCGCCGTAGCTCGGCGCCGGCAGCGGCAGGCCGGGGACGGCGTCGAGGGTCCACGGGCCGTCCGCCAGGGCCGGGTCGCACACCGAGGTGGTGGCGCGCGGCGAGGGCACGCGGGTGAGCAGGTCGATCTGGACGGGCACGGAGGCCATCGGGGGAGCCTTCCTGGGCTGGGAGGACGGGTGCTGGCGTGGCGGACCCGCGGGCGCGCGGGCGCGGTGCGGGGGTGGGGGCCCGGCTCAGGCGAGCGGGCCCACGTCCTGGAACGGGCCGGTGGACCCGGCGGCGACGAGCGCCTTGTAGAGCCGCGGCGGGCGGTGCCGGCCGCCGGTCAGGCGTTCCTCGGTGGGCGCGATCGTCCCGGAGCCCTCGATCTGGCGGCGGAAGTTCGCCGGGTCCAGGGGGCGCTGGAGGATGGCCTCGTGGACCTCCCGCAGCTGGGCGAGGGAGAACCGCTCGCCGAGGAAGTGCAGCGCCACGTGGGCGTGCTGCACCTTGCTGCGCAACCGGAACAGCGCGTAGCGGACGATCTCGTCGTGGTCGAAGGCGAGGCCCGTGCAGTCGTCCGCGGAGGTCCAGCGGACGTTGTCGCCCTCCACCGCGGTGGCGGCCTCGTGGTTGCGCACCAGGGCGGAGTAGACGACGGAGACGACCCGCTGGCCGGGGGAGCGGTCCACCCCGCCGAACGTGTAGAGCTGCTCGAGATAGCTGGGGCGCAGGCCCGTGGTCTCGGCCAGCGTGCGCCGGCCCGCGTCGCTCAGGCTCTCCTCGGTGCGCACCCACCCGCCGGGCAGCGCCCACTGGTCGCGGTGCGGGTCGCGCGTGCGGCGCACCAGGGGCAGGTGCACGCGGACCCGGCCGTCCCGGTCGGGCAGCAGGGCGAAGATCACGGTGGACACCGCGACGAGGATCGCCTGCGAGGTGCCGTTCATCGGGTGCGCCGCCGTCTCGGGTGCCTGCCGGTCCCCCTCGCTCCCGGCGAGTAAAGGTGGTTCCGACATCAACTGCTGGGATGCACAGTAGGCGATGCCCGGCGCGCCGGGCAAGCGGGCGCGGCGTGTTCGGGTGGTTTCCACCCGCAGTCTGCGAGCCGCCTGG
>Ga0160428_1001145_pt1 | contig 21849 bp, 20 predicted proteins | sample SolpanmetagenomM_FD_108198 | JGI IMG/M metagenome (GOLD analysis project Ga0160428, IMG submission 108198) | Solar panel surface microbial communities from Lawrence Berkeley National Laboratory, California, USA - M | ecosystem: Engineered > Built environment > Solar panel > Unclassified ... | reverse complement strand
GCGCTCCGAGGACCTCGCCGGCATCGTGGCCGGCCGCGCCAAGCCCGGCGACTACGTCGTGTGCCTCGGCGCCGGCAACATCACGCAATGGGCCTACGCCCTCCCGGGCGAACTCGCGGCCCTCGACGGCGTGACGGCGTGAGCCGCCGATGCGTGCCGCTTCGAGGGCGCGCACGCGCTTCCGCCGGATCTTGCAGGGCAACCAAACGGGGTCCGGGCCGCGCCACTGTTCGCACCTGAGGGACCGGCGCTCCGCCGGCTTCCCGTTCGTCTGGCCGCAGCCGGTGGGCGGTTCCATCGCCGACGTCGTCTGTCGCGCGCTGCGGTTCCTCGTCGGCGCGGACGGCAGCCAGCAGGCCGGGAACAGGCGCGATCACGTCAGGGATGCCTGGCTGGCCGCGGGCGGCGATCGCGGCCTGCGCTTTTGGAACATCGACATCATGCAACAGACCGAGTGCGTCCGCGCGACGATCCTCGCTGCCCTCCCAGCCTCTCGCCGTCTGCGGGGCAAGGCCCTCTCCTCGCAGGCGACGAGAGGGGAGGGGCGCTCATGACCGCATTCCCGGACATCACCCCCGACATCCGTGCGAAGGCGCCGGCCCTGCGCGGGCGGCTCATCGCCAACCAGCCGCTCTCGGACCTGACCTGGTTCCGGGTCGGCGGCCCGGCGCAGGTGCTGTTCACCCCGGCCGACGCGGAAGACCTCGGTCTTCTGCTCTCGGTCCTCGATCCGGACATGCCCGTGACGGTGATCGGCCTCGGCTCGAACCTCATCGTGCGCGACGGTGGCGTACCCGGCGTCGTGGTGCGCCTCGGCGGCCGGGCCTTCGGCACGGTGGAGATCGACGGCGAGACCCTGCGGGTCGGGACCGCGGTGCCGGACATGCGCCTTGCCAAGGCGGCAGCCGAGGCCGGCCTCGACGGGCTCGCGTTCTTTCGCGGCATTCCCGGTTCGGTCGGCGGCGCGCTGCGCATGAATGCCGGTGCCCATGGCGGCGAGACCACCGACGTGCTGGTGGAGGCCCACGGCGTCGACCGCCGGGGCGAGGCGCGTCGCTTCACCCATGCGGAGATGGGCTTCACCTATCGGCACAGCGGCGCCCCCGACGACGTGATCTTTACGCATGCGGTGTTCCGCGGGCGGCCCGGCGAGCGGGCGGCCATCGAGGCCGAGATGGACCGGGTGACGGCGGCGCGCGAGGCGGCCCAGCCGATCCGCGAGCGCACCGGCGGCTCGACCTTCAAGAACCCGCCCGGAGCCAAGGCCTGGCAACTCGTCGACGCGGCCGGCTGCCGTGGCCTGACGGTCGGCGGCGCGCAGGTCTCCGAGATGCACTGCAACTTCCTGATCAACCGCGACAATGCCACGGCGGCCGACATCGAGGGGCTCGGCGAAGAGGTCCGCCGACGCGTGCGCGAGACCTCCGGCGTCGAACTCCACTGGGAGATCAAGCGCATCGGAATGTCGACACCTGCGGGGTAAGGCGGTAAGACGTAAGGCTGCTGACGGGAGAGGCCAGTGACTGGGCGGGACGTTCTGACGGCCTACTCGAAGGTCTCTGTGAAGAGCCAGACCGTGCTACCCGCCGAAGTTCGCGCACGCCTCGGCGTCGGCCCGGGTGATCGTCTTCGCTACGTGATCACGCCGGACGGTATCCGCATCGAAAAGGCGCGGCCCGAGGGTGAAGATCCCTTCGTGACCTTCACGGAATGGGCCGGTGCCGCCGACGAAGAAGCCTATGGCAATCTCTAGGGACCCCGACGGACGCATGGTGTCCGCGGGCGCCGTGGTGGTTGTCCCGTTTCCTTATTCCGACCGTCTCGCCGAGAAGCGTCGCCCGGCCGTCGTGGTCTCGGGACAGGCCGTCGCCGAGGCGGGATTCGTCTGGATCGCCATGATCACCAGTGCGAACAACCCCGCGATGGGGGGCGATCAGGCGATCGACGATCTTGTTGCTGCCGGGCTTGATGCGCCGTCCGTCGTCAGGCCCCTCAAGCTGGCCTGCATCGAACCCGCTCTCATCCTCAGGCGGATCGGGACACTGCCGCCGCTGGCGGCCGGCGCGGTTTTCGAGGCGATCCGCGACAGGATCGGGCCGGGAAGGCCGGCGTGACGACGCAATCCATGTTCGTGCAAACCCCAGGAGTCCCCATGTCCAAGCACGTCGCCGTCCTGATGGGCGGGTGGTCCTCCGAGCGGCCGGTCTCGCTGAATTCGGGCCATGCCTGCGCCGATGCCCTGGAGGGCCAGGGTTTCCGCGTCACGCGGGTCGACGTCCAGCCGGACATCGCGACGGTGCTCACCGAGCTGCGGCCCGACGTGGCCTTCAACGCGCTGCACGGTCCGGCGGGTGAGGACGGCACCATCCAGGGGCTGCTGGAGCTGCTCCGCATCCCCTACACGCATTCCGGCGTGCTCGCCTCGGCGCTGGCGATGCATAAGGAACGTGCCAAAGTGATCATGCGGGCGGCCGGCGTCAGCGTCCCGGAGGGCCGCGTCGTTAACCGTCATGAGGCCGCAAAGTCACACGTGCTGACGCCGCCCTACGTGCTCAAGCCGGTGGCCGAGGGCTCCTCCATGGGGGTCATCATCGTGCGGGACGGACGCTCCCATCCGCCCCAGGAAGTGGGCCGGGAGGATTGGGGCTATGGCGATGAAATCCTTGCGGAAACCTATGTCGCCGGGCGCGAGCTGACCTGCGCCGTGATGGGCGACAGGGCCCTCGGGGTGATCGAGATCAAGCCGGCTTCGGGGGAGTGGTACGACTTCGACGCGAAGTACGCCGAGGGGGGGTCGATCCACGTCCTCCCGGCAGAAATTAAACCAAATCTTTACCAGCGTGTCCAAGAGTTGTCGTTAACGGCGCATCAAGCACTCGGGTGCCGGGGCATCAGCCGTGCGGACCTTCGCTACGACGACACACCGGGGGGAACCGGTGCCCTCGTCGTGCTGGAGGTCAACACGCAACCCGGCATGACGAAGACGAGCTTGGTCCCGGAGATGGCAGCCCATGCGGGCTATAGTTTCGGTGAGCTCGTCCAATGGATGGTGGGGGACGCAACGTTGGGCCGGTAGGGGCCGAAGGCCCGTTCGGCGGCCAGGGTCCGCTCGGGCCCGCCGCCGGCACGGTCGCCTCCGTTCGTGCGTCGCTGGCCGCCCGCCTGCGCCGCATCACGCCTCCCGGTCGCCGCTCGCGCCTCGCCAACCCGATCGAGCGGCGCATCCCGCGCCACCTCGGCACGGCGGGCTTCTCCCTCTCCTTCGCGGCCCTCGCCCTCGCCGGCTTCGTCGGCAGCGGCGCCTATGATCGCTTCGTGGCCGAGCACGGCCGCCCCCTCGACATCGCGGCGCGGATCGCCGGCTTCGGCGTCGAGCGCGTCACCATCTCGGGGATCGCCCGCCTCTACGAGCGCGAGGTCTTGCAGGCCGCCGGCATCGACGGGCACTCCTCGGTGGTCTTCCTCGATGTGGCGGAGGCCCGCGAGCGCCTCTTGGCGGTCCCGCTGATCGCCAGCGCCTCCGTGCGCAAGGTTTACCCGAACGAGATCGTCATCACCCAGGTCGAGCGCGAGCCCGCCGCCCTGTGGCAGCGCAACGGCGAGATTGCCGTGATCGCCGCCGACGGAACGGTGATCGACCAGATGCGCGACGACCGCTACGCCGCGCTTCCCCTCGTGGTCGGCGACGACGCCAACCTCAAGCTCAAGGACTACCTCGCCCTGATCGAGGCGGCCGGCTCGCTAGCCGAGCGGGTCAAGGCCGGGACCTACGTCTCCGGCCGTCGCTGGACCCTCAAGCTCGACGGCGTCGACATCCGCCTGCCCGAGACGGGCGCCACCGAGGCCCTGGCCCGGTTGGTCAAGCTCGAGCGCGACAACCGCATTCTCGAGAAGGACATCATCGCGGTGGACCTGCGCATGCCCGACCGGGTGGTGGTGCGGCTCACCGAGGAAGCGGCCGCGGCCCGCGCCGAATCCCAGAAGAAGTCCAAGCCCAAGGGGACCAGCACATGAGCCGCACGATCCGTCCGGCGCATCCCGCGTCCCGTCCCCGTTTCACCGCCTCCGCCCGGTAGCCCGATGCACGACCCGCACGGCCTCACCCCACGCCTGAAGCCCCTCTCCGCCCGGCGCAGCACCACCCTCTCGGTGCTCGACATCGGAACGAGCAAGGTCGTCTGCCTCATCGCCGAGCTCCAGCCGGCCGAGGCCCTCACCACCCTGCGCGGGCGCACCCACTTCGCCCGCGTCATCGGCATCGGCCACCAGCGTTCGCAGGGTCTCAAGGGCGGCGTCATCGTCGACCTCGAGGCGGCCGAGAGCGCGATCCGCCAGGCGGTCCACGCCGCCGAGCGGATGGCGAAGGTCGAGGTGCAGTCGGTCATCGTCAACATGTCCGGCGGCCGGATCGGATCGCAGCACTTCGAGGCCCGCGTCGGCACCCGCACCGGCACCGTCACGGGTTCCGACGTGGAGCGCGTGCTGGAAACCGCCTCGGCCCACGGCGTCAGCCCCGGCCGTGCCGTGCTCCATGCCCTGCCCACCGGCTACGCCATCGACGGCCAGGGCACGGTCATCGATCCCTCGGGCATGATGGGCGACGCCCTCGGGGTCGACCTCCACGTCGTCACCGGCGAGGCGGCTGCCGCCCGCAACCTCATGCTCGCCGTCGAGCACTGCCACCTCGGCGTCGAGGCGGTGATCGCCACGCCCTACGCCGCCGGCCTCTCGGCCCTGGTGGACGACGAAGCCGAGATGGGCGTCGCCGTGGTCGACATGGGCGGCGGCACCACCAGCGTCGGCGTCTTCTCCGGCGGCCACCTCGTCCACGTGGACGCGGTCGCGGTCGGCGGGCACCACGTCACCATGGATATCGCGCGCGGCCTCTCCACCCGGGTCGCCGCGGCCGAGCGCCTCAAGACCCTCTACGGCTCGGCCATCGCCACCGCCTCCGACGAGCGCGACATGATCGCGGTCCACGGGGTGGGCGAGGATGAGGGCGATGCCCCCAACCACGTGCCGCGCTCGCAGCTCGTGCGGATCATCCGCCCGCGCGTCGAGGAGGTGGTGGAACTGGTGCGCGACCGTCTGCGCGCCGCCGGCTTCTCGGCCCAGGCCGGGCGCCGGGTGGTGCTGACGGGGGGCGCGAGCCAGCTCGTCGGCCTGCCGGAGGTCGCCCGCCGGGTGATGGAGGGCCAGGTCCGCATCGGCCGGCCCCTCGGCATCCGCGGCCTGCCGGAGGCCGCCAAGGGACCCGCCTTCTCCGCCGCGGTGGGCCTCCTGGTCTACCCGCAGGTGGCGCATGCGGAGCATTTCGAGCCGCGGGGCCACGGGGCCTTCGCCGGTACGGGAACGGACGGCTACCTCTCGCGCGTCGGTCGCTGGATCCGCGAGAGCTTCTGAGACGACCGCCGGCACGCCCGAAACCCCGCGGGGTGGGCGTGCATGGCCAGACCCAAATCGGCGCCCTGACTTCAAGGCGGGCGTCAAACGAAACGTGAAAGGCACGAGAGGCTCGACACCATGGCCATCAGTCTGCAGGCGCCGGATATCCGGGAACTCAAGCCCCGCATCACCGTCTTCGGTGTCGGCGGAGCCGGCGGCAACGCCGTCAACAACATGATCGAATCCGGCCTGCTGGGCTGCGAATTCGTGGTCGCCAACACCGACGCCCAGGCGCTGACCTCCTCGAAGGCCGAGCGCGTGATCCAGATGGGCCTCGGCGTGACGCAGGGCCTCGGCGCCGGCTCGCACCCCGAGGTCGGCTCTGCCGCCGCCGACGAGGTCATCGACGAGATCCGTGACCAGCTCTCCGGCGCCCACATGTGCTTCATCACCGCCGGCATGGGCGGCGGCACCGGCACCGGCGCGGCGCCCGTCATCGCCCGCGCCGCCCGCGACATGGGGATCCTCACCGTCGGTGTGGTCACGAAGCCGTTCCAGTTCGAGGGCGTGCGCCGGATGCGCACGGCCGAGGCCGGCATCCAGGAGCTCCAGGCCGCCGTCGACACCCTGATCGTGATCCCGAACCAGAACCTGTTCCGGGTCGCCAACGAGAAGACCACCTTCGCCGACGCCTTCGCGATGGCCGACCAGGTGCTCTACTCGGGCGTCGCCTGCATCACCGACCTGATGGTCAAGGAAGGCCTGATCAACCTCGACTTCGCCGACGTCCGCGCGATCATGCGCGGCATGGGCAAGGCCATGATGGGGACCGGCGAGGCCTCGGGCGAGAACCGCGCCAACCGCGCCGCGGAAGCCGCCATCGCCAATCCGCTCCTCGACGACGTCTCGATGAAGGGCGCCCGCGGCCTGCTGATCTCGATCACCGGCGGCAACGACCTTACCCTCTACGAGCTCGACGAGGCTGCCACCCGCATCCGCGAGGAGGTCGACTCGGACGCCAACATCATCCTGGGCGCCACCTTCGACGAGAGCCTCGACGGCATCATCCGGGTTTCCGTGGTCGCCACCGGCATCGAGCCGGCGCTGATCGCCGCCAACTCCCAGAACAACCCCGACATCGTCCAGACCGAGCAGCGCATCGCCGAGGTCGCCGAGCGTCTCCGTGCGGAAGCGAGGGCGCGGGCCGCACAGCCCGCGTCGACCTTTCGCCCCCTCGGACAGGACGGAGCCGTAGCGACCCCGGCCGCGCAGCCCGCTGCTCCGGCGTCGCTGCAGGCCGCCCCGATCCAGGCCGCTCCGGTCCAGGCTCCGGTGCAGCAGATCCTGCGCGCCCCCGAGCCGGTGGCCCTCGCCCCCGAGCCCATGCGGGTCGAGCTGCCCCAGTCCCCGGTGATGCGCGACGAGGTGATGCTGACGCAGACCCAGCCGCGCGCCGCCATGTCCTACGAGCCCGCGCCGATGCCGGCTCCCGAGCCCGCGCCCCAGCATGCCGCCGGCCCCTTCGTGCCGCCCCGGCCGGCCGTGGCCGTGGCCCGCGCCCCCCGCATGCCGCAGATCCAGGACCTGCCGCTTCCCGCCCAGGCCCAGCTCCGGGCCCGCGAGGAGCAGCCGGCCGAGCCGGCCGGCGATTCCAAGCGCATGACGCTGCTGCGCCGTCTCGCGACGGTGGGCTTCGGCGGACGCCGTGAGGACGTCGAGGCTGCGTCGCCTGCGCCGATGCGGGCGCCCGCCGCACCGATCTCGCAGGCCGCCGCGCCCGCGGACTACGCCAAGCGCGCTCCCGTGCAGGCTCCCCCGGCCTACCGTCCGGCCCAGGGCAACCTCGATCCCCAGGGTCGCGTCGCCCCCCAGGCCCGCATGATGGACGACGACCAGCTCGAGATCCCGGCCTTCCTGCGCCGCCAGGCGAACTGAACCCGGGGTCCGGCGGACCCTCAACGCCCAGGCTGAGATATTTCAGCCACAGGCCCGGAGCCTCGCGGCTCCGGGCTATGCCTATTGTTAAACCGTTGTTCCAAAACGAGATTCAGATTCGCTGGTGGAAACCGCGGCTGTAACACAGCGTAAGAATCCGTGATTTGGCCTGCCTTTGAGGCGCGGCTATACGAATTTTGGAACGACAAGGCGCGGTGGTTTCGACCATCAGACGCCGGCAGGGGCTTCAAGCAGCGGACGGATCGCAAGGGGCGCAGGGCCCATCCCGACGGGATGGGCGCGCCCGATCACGGCCGAGGGCTATGGAATGCGAACGAACCAACAGACGACACTCAAAGCCCCCGCCACCCTGAGCGGCATCGGCGTCCACTCCGGGAACCCGGTCGCGATCACGCTGCATCCGGCGCCCGCCAATCACGGCATCGCCTTCCTCCGCACCGGAATGCCCACCGGCAACGACCGGCTCATCAAGGCCCATCACGCCTGCGTCTCCGCCACCGAGCTCTGCACCGTCATCGGTGACGTCGAGAGCGGCGCGGTCGCCACCATCGAGCACCTGATGTCGGCGCTCTACGGTCTCGGGATCGACAACGTCCTCGTCGAGATCGACGGCCCCGAGATGCCCATCCTCGACGGCAGCGCGCTCCCCTACGTACAGGCCATCGACGCCGTCGGTACCGCGAGCTGCGGCGCCGCCAAGCGCTGGATCAAGGTCCTTCGCTCCGTCCGCATCGAGGTCGGCCGGGCCTTCGCCGAACTCCGCCCCATCGACCGGGGCTTCCGCCTCGACGTCGAGATCGATTTCGAAAACCCGGTGATCGGCCGCAGCCGCAAGGCGATGGACCTCACCCCCTCCGCCTACCGCCGCGAGATCGCCGGAGCCCGCACCTTCGGCATGATGCGGGACGTGGAGCGCTACTGGAAGGCGGGCTTCGCCCTGGGCGCCTCCCTCGAGAACACCGTCGCGGTCGGCGAGACCGCCGTCGTGAACCCCGAAGGCCTGCGCTACGCCGACGAGTTCGTCCGGCACAAGTTTCTCGACGCCGTGGGCGACCTCGCCCTCGCGGGTCTCCCGATCCAGGGCGGCTACCGCTCCTACTGCGGCGGACACCGCATGAATGTCGGCGTCCTCACCGCACTGTTCTCCGATCGCGCCAACTACGCCATCGTCGAGGGGCCCAGCGCCCGCCGCGAGACCAGCCTGACCGAGTTCGGCGCCAGCCTCGGCATCGCCGCCTTCGTGGGCGATCTGTAGCGCCACCGACACACAGCCTTCGTTTCTGTCCAGGGCGTGGCCCGCCCGCCGCTTTCGCGCCCAAATCGCGCTCCACGGTGAATCGAGCGTGAAACGGGACGTCCGTCCGGTGTGCAGCGCACCCGGATCGTGGCATGAGGCCGTCAGCCACGCGACCGACCTTTGTGATGGCTTGACGACGCGAGTCCGGGAACGGACCCGTCTGTTGGGGGAACACCGGAATGCGCCTTACTCATCCCAACCGCGGTGCGATGGCGGCCGTGCTGGTGTCCGTCATCGGCTTCGGCCTCGGCGGATGCGACGCCCTCGACTCGATCAATCCCTTCGCCGAGAAGTACAAGCCGGAAGTCGTTCCGGATGTTCCCGCCGACAAGCTCTACAGCGAGGGCTTGGCGCGCATGGAGGACAAGGACTACGAGGGCGCCTCGAAGAAGTTCGGCGAGCTCGACAAGGCCTACAGCTATTCCGACTGGTCGCGCAAAGCGCTGCTGATGACGGCCTACGCGAATTACGAGGGTGCGAAGTACGACGACGCGATCAACGCCTCGAAGCGCTACCTGCAGCGCCATCCGGCGAGCAAGGATGCGGCCTACGCCCAGTACCTGATGGCGATGTCGCACTATAAGCAGATCCCGGACGTGACCCGCGACCAGGACCGCTCTGAGAAGGCGCTCGCCGGCCTGCAGGAGCTTGTCCAGAAGTATCCGACCTCCGAATACGCGGCCGACGCCAAGGCCAAGATCCAGATCACCCGCGACCAGCTCGCCGGTAAGGAGATGGAGGTCGGGCGCTTCTACCTCGAGCGCCGGAACTTTCCGGCCGCGATCAACCGGTTCCGTGACGTGGTCAGCAAGTACCAGACGACCCGTCACGCCGAGGAGGCCCTGGAGCGCCTGACCGAGGCCTACATGGCTCTCGGCCTGACCCAGGAAGCCCAGACCTCCGCCGCCGTGCTCGGCCACAACTTCCCCGACAGCCCCTGGTACAAGGATGCGCACGCGCTCCTGCAGAACGGGGGCCTCGAGCCGCGCGAGGAGAAGACCTCCTGGCTCAGCAAGGTCTATCGCGGCGTCATCGGACGCACCGCCGAGGCCCAGTAGGCCCCGGGCCCGCCCCCGCATCGAGGGCCGCTTTGCCGCTCCCCCAGGGGGGCGGCATCTTTTTGCGTGAAGCCGGCGGCACTTCGCCGTAAACACAGCGCCAGCATCCACAACGGGACCCCAGACGCGGCATGCTGAGCCAGCTCGCGATCCGCGACATCGTTCTCATCGACAAGCTCGTCCTGACCTTTCGCGAGGGCCTCAGCGTCCTCACGGGCGAGACGGGCGCGGGCAAGTCGATCCTGCTCGATGCCTTTGCCCTGGCGCTCGGCGGCCGCGGCGACGGCCGGCTCGTGCGCCACGGGGAAGGGCAGGGCGCCGTCACGGCCGTCTTCGACGTGCCCCTCGATCATCCGGCCCGGGCGCTCGCCGCCGAGGCGGAGATCGACACCGAGGGCGATCTCATCCTCCGTCGCGTGCAGATGGCGGACGGACGCACGCGCGCCTTCGTCAACGACCAGGCCGTGGGCGTCCAGGTCCTGCGTGCCATCGGCGCGGCGCTTGTGGAGATCCACGGGCAGCACGACGACCGGGCGCTGGCCGATCCCACTACCCACCGCGCCATCCTGGACGCCTTCGGGGGCCTGCAGGGCCCGCTGGTCCAGGTCGCCGAGGCCGCCAAGCGCGTGAAGGGCGCCCGCTCCGCCCTGTCCGAGCACCGGGCCCGGGTGGAGGCCGCCGCCAAGGAATCCGACTTCCTGCGCCATGCCGTGGCGGAGCTCGAAACTCTCGCGCCGGAACCGGGCGAGGAGACCACCCTGGCCGAGCGCCGCACGGTGATGCAGCAGAGCGAGAAGGTCGCGCGCGAGCTGAACGAGGCGATCGAGGCCTCGGGCGGCCCCATCGTGTCCCATCTCTCCTCCGCCCTGCGCAAACTGGAGCGCCGGGCGGCGCAGCTGCCGGCCCTGGTCGAACCCTGCGTCGCCGCCCTCGACACGGCCCTGACCGCTCTCGACGAGGCCCACAGCATCCTCGACGTGGCCCTGCGCGAGGCGGAGTTCGATCCGCGCGAGCTGGAGCGGGTGGAGGAGCGACTGTTCGCCCTTCGGGCCGCCGCGCGGAAATACCAGGTGCCGGTCGACGATCTTGCCGCCCTGCGCGTACGCTATGCCGCGGACGTCGCGGCGATCGACGCCGGCGAGGAAGCCCTCGGCGGTCTGGAGGCAACGCTGGCTGCGGCGGAGGCCGCCTACGCGAAGGCCGCCGCCAAGCTCACCGACGGGCGCAAGCGTGCGGCCAAGGCCCTCGACGCGGCGGTGAAGGCCGAGCTGCCGCCACTCAAGCTGGAGCGCGCCCGCTTCATCACCGAGATCGCCACCGATCCGGACTCCCGCGATCCGTCCGGCTACGACCGCGTGGAGTTCTGGGCCCAGACCAATCCGGGCACGCGCCCGGGGCCGATGATGAAGGTGGCCTCGGGCGGCGAGCTCTCGCGCTTCATGCTGGCCCTGAAGGTGGTGCTCGCCGACAAGGGCTCCGCGCCGACCCTGATCTTCGACGAGATCGACACCGGCGTCGGCGGGGCGGTGGCCGATGCCATCGGCGCCCGGCTCGGGCGCCTGGCCACGCGGGTCCAGGTGGTGGCCGTGACCCACGCGCCCCAGGTGGCGGCGCGGGCGGAGACGCATTTCCTGATCGCCAAGGACCCCGTGAAGGGCAGCGACCGGGTCGCCACGCGGGTCGCCTCCCTGGAAGCGCCGGCGCGCCGGGAGGAAATCGCCCGGATGCTGGCCGGTGCCACGGTGACCGACGAGGCCCGGGCCGCGGCGGCACGCCTGCTTCAGGCGGCCGACGCCTGAGCGCTGTGGGACGGCTCGGCCTTTAACGCTTTCTTAACCATGTTGGATGACACTCGTTAAACGGCGAGTGCGCTCCATTTCGGCGCCGGCGTTGGATCGCTCGAACGAGGGACTGAGACGTTGGACCAGAGAGTTTGCGACGGCGAGATGCGGGAGGACGCGACGCATGCGTGTCAGCCCAACCTGCCCGACGACACGCGGTACCGTCTCGGAACCGCGCTGCGTTCGATCTACGAAGAGACCTGCGACACCCTGCCGATCCCGGACAGCCAGATCGATCTCCTGCTGCGCCTGCGGCACAAGGAGCGGGATCTGCGGCGGCTCGACTAGGACCCGCTACCAGCGCCGCGCATTCGGCTGTCGCTTGTACTCGGCGGCGCGGATCTGGGTCATGACCCGGTCGAGGCTGAGAAGCAGCGCCTTCTCGTCGTCGGCGGCCTGGTCCACGGCCTCCTGGCCGGGGCCGAACTGCCGGCGCAACTGCACCAGCGACAATTGACGTTCCAGATCCTCTCGCTGCGCATGCAGGTCGAGGAACGCGGCCTCGTCGCCGTCGATCGTGGTCGTTCGCTCCGTCACGGCTCGTCACCTTTTCTCGCCGGTCCGAAACCGGCGACGGTGATCAACGCGCGAAGTCTCCAAACCGTGCCGCGCCCGTGCGCGGCGGATCAGCGAAAGCCGCCGACGCGTCGGTCCCGCTTGCGCTCGGCCGCCGGCTGGTAGGCAATCTGCGCGTGGGCGGTGCAGTAGGGCAGGCCCGTGATCGACCGGTCGCCGCAATAGTGGAAGTCGGGCGAAGTCGGATCGCCGATGGGCCAGCGGCACATCGATTCCCGGAGGTCCATGATCGTCACGCGGCGCGAGAGCGTCAGAGCGACCGGGGCCACCACGACCGGTGCGGCTGCGGGAGCCTCGAAAGCAACCGCGGCGTCGTCGAGGTCAGGGGCCACGATCACGGGCGCCACGACCTCGAGTTCCGGCTCGCGCACGACCTTGCGCGGCGACACGCCGGGCGTCTCGGCCGACTTGACGCGGCCCGAGAGGCCGAGCCGATGGACCTTGCCGATGACTGCGTTGCGCGTCACGCCGCCGAGCTGCGTCGCGATCTGGCTGGCGCTCAGGCCATCCTCCCACAGCCGGCGCAGGAGATCGACCCGCTCGTCCGACCAACCCGGGACCGTTTCCGCCATAGCCCCCTCCGAAATCGCCCGCTTCCGTCCGTTCGACTCACGTGACGCCCCTGCACCGGGCCTGCGGCGCTGAGATCAAGACCGTCATCGGGTGAAGGACAGCGGCCCCCCGGCCGTCGATGTGCGAACCGTACAGGACGCCGAGACGCCGAGGCAAGTGCGGCCGGGATGATGCCGCGGCACCCCTGTCACCTGTCCACCGGCAAAGGCCGGGCGGCCCCGTGCCCAACGATCTCGCCCGTGCGGCCCGGATGGGCTAGAGCGGCGGCTCCGTGCCCTCCCGTCCGCCCCCTGATCCTGCGAGTGTCCATGACCGCCCTGCCGCCCATCGCCGTCTTCGATCTCGACGGGACCCTGGCCGAGACCGCCGGCGACCTGATCGGCACCCTGAACGTGATCCTGCGTCGCGAGGGCCTCCAGGGCCTGCCCCTCGAGCAGGCCCGCGACATGATCGGCGCGGGGGCCAAGGCGCTGATCCAGCGCGGCTTCACGACGGCCGGCGAGCCGTTGTCGACCGAACGGCTGGAGGCGCTGTTCTCTGACTTCATCGCCCATTACAGCGATCATCTCTGCGAGCAGTCGCACCTGTTCCCCGGCGTCGTCGAGGCCCTGGACGCCCTGCGGGGCCGCGGCTTCCTCCTCGCCGTCTGCACCAACAAGTACGAGGGCCAGGCCGTGCGCCTGCTCGAACTCCTGGGCGTGGCCGACCGCTTCGCGACGATCTGCGGCCGCGAGACCTTCCCGTACTTCAAGCCGGATCCGCGCCACATCACCCTGACCATCGAGCGCGCCGGTGGCGACCCGGCCCGCGCCGTGATGGTGGGGGATTCCCGCGCCGACATCGATGCCGCCAAGGCCGCCGGCATTCCAGTCGTGGCGGTGCCCTTCGGCTACACCGACCTGCCCGTGACCGCGCTCGGACCGGACCGGGTCATCGCCCATTTCGACGAGCTCGGCGCTGCCGTGGCGGCGCTCGTCCCGAACGCGTGAAACGGGCGACGGGACTGGGCCACGAAAAAAGGGCCGCCCCGCGGGACGACCCTTTCGCATTTCAATCGAGGACGACCGCTCAGTTGATGCGGTCGGCGAGGTTGGCCGAGTGGGCGTGCTCGCCGGCGATGTAGGGCAGCGCCTGGTTGGCGAACTCACGACCCTGCACGCTGTCGCCGTTGCGGGCGTAGGAGGCGTAGAGGCCGAGGGTGCGGGCGTCCGAGTTGGCCTGCTGGTCGACGTAGGTGCGGTCGAAGTCACGGCCTGCGCGGGCGGACTTCAGGCGATCGAGCCGGCCCTGGCCCTCGGCCCCGATGGCGACGCGGCGGCCCGGCTCGGCGGGGCTGTTGTCCACGAGGCCGACGCCGCCGAGGACGCCACCGACGACGCGCTGGGCGATGGTGGCCGAGATCGTCACCGGGGCGAGGACGACGCCGACCGGGTTGTCGAGGCGGGTTTCGAAGGGCTGAGTGTCGGAAACCACGGTGCCGCCAGCGGTCAGCGAGGTGCCCTCGGGCAGCAGGGCCTGGGTGGTGGCCTTACGCTCGACCAGGACGTTGTGGGCGTACTGACGGACGCGCGGGTTGCGCGAGCGCTCCAGGGCGATGCGGCTCGACTCGATGCTAACGGCGTCCGAGCGAAGGGCAGCGGCGCGGAAGTCAGAGGTGTCGGTCACGGTCGGCTGGTTGCCGTCGAACTGCGGGGCGACGCGGAAGGACAGCGGCTCCTGGGCCAGGGCCGGGGTGGCGAGGGTCGCGACCGACAGGCCGAGGGCGGCGAGGAGGGACTTGGTCATGGCGAGTTCTCTTTCCAGGGCGCCTGAACGGCGCCGTTCTTGATGATCGTTTGCGGTGCGGCAACACGTGGCCCGACCGGGCGTTCCACCCTGCGTCGCATTGGAGCATTGCGTTCGGGGGGGTGTTATTCGGCGCCTTCGACTCCAGAGCGGGTCGGTTCCCGGGAGGGGATTCCGGCGTCAGGATCGGATGTCGGATCAGCAAGCGCGCGGGTCCCTGCGCGAAGTGCGGCCGCTCCTCGACAGCCTGACCCGCTTGCCCGCGCACGCCCGAAGTCGGACGCCGTACCTCATCTCTCAGGGCCGGTGAGGCCGGCGCGGTACAACGCGTCGCCCTCCGCAATCGTGAGCGGAATCCCGGCCGCACGGCTTCGCCACCGGTGCGGGGAGCCGACCGTTGCACCGCTGTTCCGGCGGGACGGGTGGGCCGGCCCGGCGCGCGAGGCGCTTCTCAGTGCGCCTCTTCCCAGTTCAGGGCGGCGCGGGCCTCGACCACCAGCGGGACCTTCAAGGTCAGTGCGGGGGCGGGGGCGTCGACCATGATGCGGGTGATCACCGGCAGGGCCTTCTCGACCTCGTCCTCGGGCGCCTCGAACACGAGTTCGTCGTGCACCTGCAGGAGCATGCGCACGTTCAGGCGCTCGGCCCGCAGCGCTTCCTCCATGCGGATCATCGCCCGGCGGATGATGTCGGCGGCCGAGCCCTGGATCGGTGCGTTGATGGCCTGACGCTCGACGGAGGCGCGCTCGTTGGGATTGTTCGAGCGGATCTGCGGATAATGGCAGACCCGGCCGAACAGGGTGGTGACGTAGCCGAGATCCCGGCAGCGCCGCTTGGTGTCGTCGATATAGGCGCGGATGCCGGGAAAGCGCTCGAAATACTGCTTGATGAAGGCGCCCGCCTCCTCGCGGCCGATGCCGAGGCGGTCGGCGAGGCCGAAAGCCGAGATGCCGTAGATGATGCCGAAGTTGATGGTCTTGGCCCGCCGGCGCAGGTCCGGCGTCATCTCGGCGAGCGGCACGCCGAACATCGCGCTGGCGGTGGCCGCGTGGATGTCGATGCCGTCCGCGAAAGCCTGGCGCAGCTGCGGGATGTCGGCGATGTGGGCGAGGAGGCGCAGTTCGATCTGGCTGTAATCGGCCGAGATCAGGCGGTTGCCCTCCGCCGCCACGAAGGCCCGGCGGATGCGGCGGCCTTCCTCGGTGCGGATCGGGATGTTCTGCAGGTTCGGCTCGGAGGAGGAGAGCCGGCCGGTGGTGGTGGCGGCCAGCGAGAACGAGGTGTGGACCCGGTCGGTCTCCCGGTCCGCGTGCTGCTGCAGCGAATCCGTGTAGGTGGATTTCAGCTTGGCGAGCTGGCGCCACTCGAGGATCTTCTTCGGCAGCGGATGCCCGGCCTGGGCGAGCTCCTCCAGCAGGGTCGCGGGCGTCGCCCACTGGCCCGAGGGCGTCTTCTTGGCGCCGGGCAGGCCCATCTTGCCGAACAGGATGTCGCCGATCTGCTTCGGCGAGGAGACCTGGAATTTCTCGCCCGCATCCTCCTGGATCTCCTCTTCCAGGCGCACCAGGATCTGCGAGAAGTCGCCGGACAGCCGGCTCAGCATGTTGCGGTCGACGCGGATGCCCTCCGCCTCCATCCGGGCGATCACCGGCACCAGCGGACGCTCCAGGGTCTCGTAGACGGCGACGCGCTTCTCGGCCACGAGCCGAGGCTTCATCATCCGCCACAGGCGCAGGGTGACGTCGGCATCCTCGGCCGCGTAGGCGGTGGCCTTGTCCAGCGCGACCCGGTCGAAGGTGACCTTGGCCCGGCCCGTGCCGGCCACGTCCGAGAAGGTGATGGGCTGGTGCCCGAGATGGCGGCGGGCGAGCTCGTCCATGCCGTGCCCGCCCTTGCCGGCATCGAGCACGTAGGAGATCAGCATGGTGTCGTCGAAGGGCGCCACCCGGATGCCGTAGCGCGACAGGACGGCAAAATCGTATTTCAGGTTCTGGCCGACCTTCAGGACGCCCGGGTTCTCAAGAAGCGGCTTCAGCCGCGCGATCGCCGCCTTGAGGGGAATCTGGCCGGGCAGCAGGCCATCGCCGAACAGGTCGTCGCCCCCGCTATGCGTGAGGGGGATGTAGGCCGCCCGGCCCGGCGCCACGCAGAGGGAGACGCCCACGAGATTGGCGTGGTTGGAATCCAGCGAATCCGTCTCGGTGTCGACGGCGATGACACCGGCCTCCTCGGCCTCGGCGATCCAGGCGTCGAGCTGCTCGACGGACCCGATCGTCTCGTAGGCGGCCGTGTCGAAGGGCTTCACCGACTCCGCCGCCCGCGCCGCCACGAGGCCGGCGGGCGTCGGCTCGGAGGGGCCGCGGGGCTTGGGCGCGACATCGGGCAGGCCGAGGTCGGCGAAGGGATCGACCTCGCCGCTCGGGGCGCCGGACGCGGTCTCGGGATCGACGGGCACCGGGTCGCCGTGGGCGTCCGGGAAGAATGGGGCGTCGGGCGCGGGTTCGCGGTTCGGCAGCAGTGACGGGTCGGGCTGCACCGCCTCCGGGTCGACGTGGAGCATCTGGGCGATGCGCCGGGTCAGGGTGTTGAACTCCATCGCCTTGAGGAAGCCGACGAGTTTCTGCGGATCGGGCTTGGGCAGGCGCAGGTCGTCCAGCGGCACCGGAAGGGGCACGTTCTCCTCAAGCGCCACCAGCCTTCGCGAGAGGCGGGCCTGGTCGATGCTGGCGAGCAGGGTCTCGCGGCGCTTGGGCTGCTTGATCTCGGCGGCGCGCTCCAGAAGCGCGTCGAGGCTGCCGTATTCCTTGATCAGGGCCGCGGCGGTCTTCAGGCCGATGCCGGGCACGCCCGGCACGTTGTCCGAGGTGTCGCCGATCAGCGCCAGGGCGTCTCCGATCTGCTCAGGCTGCAGGCCCTCCCACTTGGCGATGATCGCTTCGCGGTCGAGGTTGCGCTCGGGCCGGTAGCCGGGCTTGCCCTTGGCGCCGGACTCGAAGTCGTAGAACCGCACCAGGGGGCCGACGAGCTGCATCAGGTCCTTGTCGGACGAGACGATGATGACGCCGGCCCCGCGCGCCTCGGCCTGGCGCGAATAGGTGGCGATGAGGTCGTCGGCCTCGTAGCGGATCAACTCGATCGGCTGCAGCCCGAAGGCCCGCACGGCGTCGCGCATCAGCGGCATCTGCCGCTTGAGGTCGTCCGGCGCGTCCGGACGGTGGCCCTTGTAGTCGGGGAAGAGCTCCTTGCGGAACGAGCCCTCCGACTTGTCGAACACGATGGCGAGGTGCGTCGGCATCACCCCGGCCGCACCCTCCTGCACGAACTGGGCGATCTTGGTGCAGAACAGCCGCACCGCGCCGGTGGGCAGGCCATCCGACGGCCGCGTGTTGTACTTCTGGTCCTGGTTGATCGACTGGAAATACGCGCGAAAGATGAACGACGACCCGTCGACCAGGATGATCTGATCGCCGGGGCCGACGGGAGCGGAAGCGGGAGACGTCATCGGGCGCGGGATCTCGTGAAGGGGATCGGGACGGCCGCGCTCAGGGAGCCGGCGGTCGGCTTAGTTCGGCACGGCAGACCGCGATGATCGAGGTCAGAGGGTCGTGGACGGTCTTCCAAACGATGTCCAGCACCACCCGCTGATCGGCGTGACGGTCGAAATTTCCGACATCCGCGATGTCGCGCCAGGGAATCTCGGGGTGGCGCGCCTGCCTGTCGGGCCCGAGATGCCGGCTCGCTTCCGGGATGATCTCGAGGCCGCGCACGACGGCACCATCGGTGCGCTGGTCGGACTCGAAGGTCGCGGAGGTCATGCCGGCGACGACTTGCAGGGCCGCCTCAGCGTTGACGATGATGTCCTTACAGGCATTGGGCTCGCGTTCAGACGGCAGGAACGGCATCACGCTCGATCCGTGTCCTGATCCGCTCCTTCAAGCTCTGCCGATCGGCCACATCGACCGCCACGGGGAACAAATCCCCGATGACGTGGCAGGGACCGACGGAGCCGTCGACGTCGCGCTTCAGGTCCTTGCCCAGGTCGATCAGGGTATCGACGTCACGTCGGGCCTGCACTTCCCCGAGCGCCGTCGAGTCGAACCGCGTGGCATGCCGGATGCCACGCTGCTGCAAGGCGCGCTCATGCGTTCGCAGGATCTCGATGGCGGCGTCGCGTTCCATGAAGGGAGCCTACCGCAACGCGGGCGGTGGCCGGAAGACCCCTCACGTCGCAGCCCCCACCGTATCGGCCATCCGGGCGTCGCGGGTTCCGAGCGGCTGCTCCGGGCCGCGCGTGGTGTCGGCCTCGGTCTGATGCTCCATCTCGGCGTTGACCTCGGCGCCGATGAGCACGATTGTGGTGGAGATCCAGATCCAGGTCATGAAGCCGATCACGGCGCCCAGCGAGCCGTAAGTCTCGTTGTACTTGCCGAAATTGGAGACGTACCAGGAGAAGCCCAGCGAGGTGACGAGCCAGGCCACGGCGGCCAGGGCGCTGCCCCAGGTCACCCAGCGCCAGCGTGGGGCGTCGCGGCTCGGACCGTAGCGGTAGAGCAGGGCAAGACCGCCGAGCACGGCGGCGAGGAGCACCGGCCAGCGCAGCAGGGCGATGTACCAGGCCTCCGAACTCAGCCCGACGATGTTGATCGCCGCCGGAACCACCACGATCCCGACCAGTGCCAGAATGATGAACAGCAGCGCGCCGGCGGTGAACGCCAGCGAGCGCAGGTTGAGCCAGATGAAGCTCCGCGTCTCGCGCTCCTCGTAGACGATGTTCAGGGCGGAAAAGACCGCCTTCATGCCGCCGTTCGCGCTCCACAGCGACAGGACGATGCCGGTGAAGAAGGTCAGGCCGAGGGTGGTGTCCCCCTTGGCGGCGATGCGCTTGACCTGCTCGCCGATGATGTCGAGGGCCCCGGAGGGGATGACGCCCTGCAGGCTCTGCAAGTGCTCGTTGATGGTGGCCACGTCCGCCACGAGCCCGTAGCACGAGACCAGGGCGGCGATGGCGGGGAAGATCGCCAGGAGCACGTAGAAGGTCACGCCGGCGGCGACCGAGACGATGTTGTTCTCCGAGACGTCGTGGAACACCCGCATCCCGATATCCTTCCAGCCCTTCGCCGGAATCTCGGAGGGCGTGCGCGCCCCGCGGCCGCGCTCGGGCTCGGCGCTGGCCACCCGACGGGCGTCGGCGCCGGCATGCGAGGGGGAGGGCCGGCGGGTCGGATCCTTCGGCATCGCCCGGGCTGGTGCCGTTCCGCCGGTCCTACGCGGAAGGGCGACGAAGCCGAGAAGCGCGGTGGCGAGGGCGACGGTCCAGAGGGTCGAGTTTTGGGTTTCGACTGCATTGGGCGCAGTCGAATGCTCGTTCGGTGAGTTCATCGATCGTCCGTTCCGCCGAAGGGATCGTCATTGCAAGGTGATGCTGGCGTTGCTCGACGCAACAAACGTTGCTTCGACAACGGGATGCGACGGCCAAGAGTTTCCTTGCGGCTCACGGAAAAGCGAGCAGGGGCGATGCGGCGGCCCGTCCGGATTTATTCCGCGAAACACCGGTCCGAGGGCCGACATTGTGCGTCGGGGCACGTGAAGGGACGCGGCGCGCGGAATTTCGGGCGCAGCCTGCACGTGGGGGCCGTTCGCGGCTTGCTCTCGCGGGCGCCACGCGGCACGGCCCCAGGAGCCCCAGACCTCGACCCGGAGACGTCCGCCCCGTGCCGCACGCGACAGAGCTGATCGCCATCATCGCCCTCGGCCTCGTCCTGGCCTTCGTGTGCGGAATGCTGGCGCAGCGCCTGCGCCTGCCGCCCCTCGTGGGCTACCTCCTCGCGGGCGTCCTCGTCGGCCCCTATACGCCGGGCTTCGTGGGCAACAGCCAGCTCGCCGGGCAGCTGGCCGAGATCGGCGTGATCCTGCTGATGTTCGGCGTCGGCCTGCACTTCTCGATCAAGGACCTGATGGCGGTGCGTGCCATCGCCCTGCCGGGCGCCATCGTGCAGATCCTGGCGGCCACCGCGATGGGCGGCGCCCTGGCGCTGGCCTGGGGCTGGGGCTTCGGCGCGGGTCTCGTCTTCGGTCTCGCCCTGTCGGTGGCGAGCACGGTGGTGCTGCTGCGGGCGCTGGAGGAGCGCCGGCTGCTCGACAGCGACAAGGGCCGCATCGCGGTGGGCTGGCTCATCGTCGAGGACCTGGCGATGGTGCTGGCCCTCGTGCTGCTTCCGGCGCTGGCCCCCTCCCTCGGGGGCGACGGAGCGGGCGCCGCGCACCATGCCGGGGACGGCAACCTCTGGCTGACCCTCGGACTGACGCTGGCCAAGGTCGCGGTCTTCGCCGCCGTGATGCTGGTCGGCGGCCGGCGCTTCGTGCCCTGGCTCCTCGACCAGGCGGCCCGCACGGGCTCGCGCGAACTCTTCACCCTGGCGGTGCTGGCCCTGGCGCTCGGCATCGCCTTCGGCTCCGCGGAGCTCTTCGGCGTCTCGTTCGCCCTGGGGGCGTTCTTCGCCGGCATGGTGCTCGCCGAATCCGACCTCAGCCATCAGGCCGCGGCCGATTCCCTGCCGCTGCAGGACGCCTTCGCGGTGCTGTTCTTCGTCTCGGTCGGCATGCTGTTCGACCCCGGCATCCTGGTCCGCGAGCCGCTCTCGGTGCTGGCGGTGCTCGGCGTCATCCTCATCGGCAAGTCCCTGGCGGCGGTGGCGATCGTGCTGGCCTTCCGGCATCCCCTCGGCACCGCGCTCACCATCGCGGCGAGCCTTGCCCAGATCGGCGAGTTCTCGTTCATCCTCGTCAGCCTCGGCCTGTCCCTGAAGCTCCTGCCGGAGGAGGGGCGCGACCTCATCCTCGGGGGCGCCATCCTTTCCATCACCCTGAACCCGCTGTTCTTCGCGCTCACCGACTGGATCGGACGCAAGGTCGCCGAGCGCCCGACCCTCGCCGCCCGCTTCGAGCGCAAGGGCGCCGCAGCCCTGGCGGTCACCGGCGAGAGCCCGCCGCATCGGGGCCACGCGATCATCATCGGCTATGGTCGGGTCGGCAGCACCATCGGCAAGGCGCTGAAGGCCTGGGACCTGCCCTACATCGTCCTCGACCGCGACCGCCGCCGGGTGCTGGAGCTGCGGCAGGAGGGCATCGAGGCGGTCTTCGGCGACGCCACGGCGCCCGGCATCCTGCAGGCCGCCGACATCGCCCAGGCCCGCCTGATCGTGGTCGCGACACCGGAGGCCCACACGACGCGGCGCATCGTCGAGCTTGCCCGCGAGATCCATCCGGGCATCGACACCCTGGTGCGCACCCACAACGACGGCGAGCGCCGCCACTTCGAGGAGCAGGGCGTCGGCCTCGTGCTGATGGCCGAGCGCGAACTGGCCTTCGGCATGACCCT
>Ga0160428_1001144_pt1 | contig 21864 bp, 19 predicted proteins | sample SolpanmetagenomM_FD_108198 | JGI IMG/M metagenome (GOLD analysis project Ga0160428, IMG submission 108198) | Solar panel surface microbial communities from Lawrence Berkeley National Laboratory, California, USA - M | ecosystem: Engineered > Built environment > Solar panel > Unclassified ... | reverse complement strand
TCCTGCGCGGCGGCGGGGTGGCCGAGGAGCGCGGCGCCGAGAGCGGTGGCGAGCGCGAGGCGGGTGCGAAGGCGGGCGGGCATGATGCGGCTGCGATCCGGTGTCGGCGCGACGGCCTATCAGATGCGCCGCACCGCGGCAAAACTGCGGCGAGGTCGAAGCTTGGCAACGCGGTCGTAATTAGAGGTTACCGTCTTCCAGCGCTTCGAAGATCGTCACGGCTCGGCACCGCGCGACGATCGCGCTGCGGCCCGCCTGCGCGGATCCAATCCGATCTCAAGAATTTGTAACGTGGAGGAGCGGTCGAAACCGGCGCGCCCTGCGACAGCGAGCGAACGGCCGCCGGCTGCATGAGGCTGAGCGATTGCCGCCTCAACGTCCGTGCCGTCAAAGAGACGGAGTGTGTTCCGACATGGGCGGAGCGACGGTGTGAGCGGCCGTCGTCATCCGTTCCCAGGAAGTCTTCTCGCGGCAGGCTTCACACCTTTCGGCGCCCACGGTCCGGGTTGGACCTCACCACCTTTGGATCGAGCGGGGTCGGCTCCAGAGTCTCGCGCCGCCCTCACGGGCAGCACGCCGGTGAAGCCGCATGACGGCCGCCCCGATGCGAGCGGCCTTGGAAAGCCGGCCCGCCGGAGCCGGTCGCGGGGACATCATCACGATCCAGCGCCCCATCCTGCCAATCCGCAAGATAATGCATTTATTTTGCCGGTTCTTCTATTGCGCAATGCAGCATTCGTGTGCTGCGTCGCAAACACATCGAAACTCGGCGTTTGCGCTCCCCGGCGAAGTTTGGCAATCAAGGTATTGTTCTGGGAAGGAAAGCCCCGGATCCGGGCACCACGTCCCATGGCTGTCCTCCGACGGTCAAGCTCGGAAAGTACAAGCCCACGCCAGGCACGATAATAACAAGGACGGTCGAATGATTCCCTTGATTCTGATCATCGTGGGCGGGCTCTGCGCCGTCGCCTACGGCATCGTCACGATCCTCGACTTGATGCGGCGCGACGCCGGAACCCAGCGGATGCAGGAGATCGCCGCCGCCATCGCGGAGGGCGCGCAGGCCTATCTCCGGCGGCAATACGCGACCATCGGCGTCGTCGGCGTGGTTCTGTTCGTGCTGCTCGCCGTGTTCCTCGGGATCAAGGTCGCCATCGGCTTCCTGATCGGCGCGGTGCTGTCGGGCGCGGCGGGCTTCATCGGCATGAACGTCTCGGTCCGGGCCAACGTGCGCACCGCGCAGGCCGCCTCGACCTCGCTGGGCGGGGGCCTCGACATGGCCTTCAAGTCCGGCGCGGTGACCGGCATGCTGGTCGCCGGCCTCGCGCTGCTCGGTGTCGCCCTCTACTACCTGTACCTCACCCGCGGCGCCCATCTCGACCCGTCGAGCCGCGAGGTGATCGACGCCCTGGTGGCGCTGGGCTTCGGCGCGTCGCTGATCTCGATCTTCGCGCGGCTGGGCGGCGGCATCTTCACCAAGGGAGCGGATGTCGGCGGCGACCTCGTCGGCAAGGTCGAGGCCGGCATTCCCGAGGACGATCCGCGCAATCCCGCCACCATCGCCGACAACGTCGGCGACAACGTCGGCGACTGCGCCGGCATGGCGGCCGACCTGTTCGAGACCTACGCGGTCACGATCGTGGCCACCATGGTGCTGGCGGCGATCTTCTTCTCCGGCCCGACCGGCAGCGGCCGCGACGTGCTGGAACCGATGATGCTCTACCCGCTGGCCATCGGCGCGGCCTGCATCGTCACGTCGATCGCCGGCACCTTCGCGGTGCGGCTCGGGGCGAACCAGTCGATCATGGGCGCGCTCTACAAGGGCCTGATCGTGGCGGGCGTGCTCTCGGTCGCCGCCATCGCGGCCGTCAACATGACGCTGCTGGGCGGCTTCGCGACGTCCTTCACCACCTCGACGGGCGTCACCTTCACCTCGGCGGGCCTGTTCGGCTGCGCGGTGATCGGTCTCGCCATCACGGCGCTGATCGTGGTGATCACCGAGTACTACACCGGCACCAACTTCCGCCCGGTGAAGTCGATCGCCGACGCCTCCGTCACCGGCCACGGCACCAACGTCATCCAGGGGCTGGCGATCTCCCTCGAATCGACCGCCCTGCCGGCCATCGTGATCGTGGCCGGCATCATCAGCACCTACGCGCTGGCCGGCCTGTTCGGCATCGCCATCGCGGTGACCGCCATGCTGGCCCTGGCTGGCTTCATCGTGGCGCTCGACGCCTTCGGGCCGGTCACCGACAATGCCGGCGGCATCGCCGAGATGGCGGGCCTGCCCGCCGAGGTGCGCAAGTCGACCGACGCCCTCGACGCGGTCGGCAACACCACCAAGGCGGTGACCAAGGGTTACGCGATCGGCTCGGCGGGCCTCGGCGCGCTGGTGCTGTTCGCCGCCTACACGTCGGACCTGAACTACTTCATCGCCAACGCGAGCCCGACGCAGTACCGCTTCTTCCAGGGCGTCAGCGTCGATTTCTCCCTGTCGAACCCGTACGTGGTCGTGGGCCTGCTGCTCGGCGGCCTGATCCCGTTCCTGTTCGCCGGCATCGCCATGACGGCGGTGGGGCGCGCGGCGGGCGCGGTGGTGGAGGAGGTTCGCCGCCAGTTCCGGGAGAAGCCCGGGATCATGCAGGGCACGGACCGGCCGGATTACGGCCGGGCGGTCGACATGCTGACCCGCGCGGCGATCAAGGAGATGATCGTGCCGTCGCTGCTGCCGGTGCTGTCGCCGATCGTGCTGTTCTTCGTGATCCAGCTCATCGCCGGCAAGAGCCAGGCCTTCGCCACGGTGGGCGCGAGCCTGCTGGGCGTGATCCTCACCGGCCTCTACGTGGCGATCTCGATGACCTCGGGCGGCGGCGCCTGGGACAACGCCAAGAAGTACATCGAGGACGGGCACCACGGCGGCAAAGGCTCGGACGCCCACAAGGCGGCGGTGACCGGCGACACGGTCGGCGACCCCTACAAGGACACCGCCGGCCCGGCGGTGAACCCGGCGATCAAGATCACCAACATCATCGCCCTCCTGCTGCTGGCGGTCTTGGCACACAGCTGAAGGCCGCAGCAGGCGGGAAATGCAGGAAGGGCCAGGTTCGGACCGAGCTTGGCCCTTCGCCTTTCGGCATGTGCGCCCTCGCACGCCGCTGTCGCCCGGGGCGCGGCGCACCTTGGCATCGCCGCGCCGCAGCGCCACCTCGGCGCCGGAATAAAACCGGACGCGGCGCTGCCGCACCTGCACGAGGTCACCCATGCCATCCCTGCTCGACCCGATCCGCATCGGCGCCATCGAGGCGAAGAACCGGATCTTCATGGCTCCGCTCACTCGCGGCCGCGGCACCCGCGAGCACGTGCCGACCCCGATCATGGCCGAGTATTACGCCCAGCGCGCCGGCGCCGGCCTGATCCTCACCGAGGCCACCGGCATCAGCCAGGAGGGGCTCGGCTGGCCCTTCGCGCCGGGCATCTGGTCGGACGCCCAGGTCGACGCGTGGCGGCCGATCGTGAAGGCGGTCCACGACAAGGGCGGCAAGATCGTCTGCCAGATCTGGCACATGGGCCGGATGGTCCATCCGGACTTCCTCGGCGGCGCCAAGCCGGTCTCGGCTTCAGCCACCACGGCCCCCGACCACGCCCACACCTATGCCGGCAAGAAGCCCTACGGTGAGGCCCGCCCCCTGGAGGTCGCCGAGATTCCGCGGCTGCTCGCCGATTACGAGCGCGCCACCGCCAACGCCCTGGCGGCCGGCTTCGACGGGGTGCAGATCCACGCGGCGAACGGCTACCTGATCGACGAGTTCCTGCGCGACGGCACCAACCACCGCACCGACCAGTACGGCGGCGCCATCGAGAATCGCGTGCGGCTGCTGCGCGAGGTGTCCGAGGTGGTGGCGAAGGTCGCCGGCCCCGAGCGCACCGGCGTGCGCCTGTCGCCGAACGGCGCGATCCAGGGCTGCAACGACTCGAACCCCGAGCCGCTGTTCGTGGCCGCCGCCCAGGCGCTCGCCGATCTCGGCATCGCGTTCCTGGAGATGCGCGAGCCGGGTCCGGAGGGCACCTTCGGCAAGGCCGACCATCCGCCGATCGCCCCGGCGATGCGGCGCGTGTTCCGCAACCCGATCATCCTGAACGCCGATTACGACGGGATCAGCGGCCAGAAGGTGCTGGATGCCGGCGAGGCCGACGCCATCGCGTTCGGGCGGACCTTCATCGCCAATCCGGACCTCGTCGAGCGGATCGCCAAGGGCGCGCCGCTCAACAAGGACGACGCCGCCACCTGGTACAGCCAGGGACCGGAGGGCTACGTCGACTACCCGACCCTCGGCCAAGCCCGCGCCGCCTAGGCGCGGGATCTCGGTCGGCCGCCCCGCGTGGGGAAGCGCGGCGGTCGACCGGGACCTAGGCAGGAGGACGCAAGGAACCTATGTGACAGCCGGATCATGACAGTGCCGGCACCTCACGCGCTCGCGGCCTCCGAACCGACCGCAGGGCCCTGGAGCACTGCGGACCGGATCGCCGAACTGCATGATCTCGCGATCCTCGATACGGAGCCGGAGCCGCTCTACGACGATCTCGTCCGGGTCGCCGCCCATGTCTGCCGCGCGCCCGTGGCCCTCGTCAGCCTGGTGGATGCCCAGCGGCAATGGTTCAAGTCGGAGGTGGGTCTCGGCAAGCGGGAACTGCCGATCGACTGCTCCGTCTGCGCGCATACGATCGAGGCGGGCGATCTGCTGATTATCCCCGACCTGACCGCCGATCCGCGGACCATCGAGAACCCGCTGGTCACCGGGACGCCGGCCTTCCGGTTCTACGCCGGCGCGGTGATCCGCGGCGCGCAGGGCATCCCCCTGGGTGCCCTCTGCGTGCTCGACCGGTCCCCGCGGCCGGACGGCCTCGACTCCGAGCAGAGAGCCACGCTCACGGCGCTGGCGCGCCAGATCTCGAACCTGCTGGACCAGCGCCGGACCCTTGCCCAGGTCGCGGCCCGCGAGGCGGAGCTCGCCGCCAGCGAGCGCCGCTTCCGCGTCATGACCGCGGCGATGCCCCAGATGGTCTGGACCACGCAGCCGGACGGGTTCCACGATTACTACAATGACCGCTGGTACGAGTTCACCGGCGTGCCCTACGGCTCCACCGACGGCGCGGGCTGGAACGACGTGTTCCATCCCGACGATCAGGAGCGGGCCTGGACACGCTGGCGCCATTCGCTGGCCACGGGCGAGCCGTACGAGATCGAGTACCGCCTGCGCCACCACGGCGGTGCCTATCGCTGGACGCTCGGCCGCGCCATGCCGATCCGCGACGCCGGCGGGCGGATCGAGCGCTGGTTCGGGACCTGTACCGACATCGACGACCTGAAGCGGGCCGAGGCCGAGGCGCGCAAGCTCGCCGCCATCGTCGAGGCTTCCAAGGACTTCATCGGCCTGTTCACGCTGGACGGCGCGATCACCCACCTCAACGAGGCGGCCCTGGCGCTGGTCGGCCTGCCCGACCTCCCAGCCGGGCGCCGCCACCGGATGCCGGATCTCTTCACCGACGAGAGCCGCCGGGTGCTGGCCGACACCGCGATGCCGGCGGTGCGCCGGGACGGGTACTGGGAGGGCGAGCTGGCCCTGCGCCCGTTCGGCACGGCCGAGCCGGTGGCGGTCCTCTACAACATCTTCCCGGTCCGCGATGCCACCGGGGCCGAGATCGGCTACGCCACCGTCACCCGGGACCTGCGCGAGGCGAAGCGCGCCGAGGAGGCCCGCGACCTGCTGATCCGCGAGCTGTCCCACCGGATCAAGAACATCTTCGCGGTGGTCGGTGGCCTCGCCGCGCTCACCGCGCGCAGCGATCCGGCCGCCAAGCCGTTCGCGGCTGCCTTCCGCGACCGGCTCGGGGCGCTGGCCCAGGCGCACGAATACGTCCGCCCGCACTCGCCCGACAGTGCACCGGCGGTGGCGGGCCAGACCGTGCTCGGGCTCATGCGCCTGATCATGGCAGCCTATGAGGAAGGCGGCCGCTCCCGCGTCGCCATCGCCGGGGACGACGCCGAGATCGGCGAGCGCACCGCGACGGCGCTGGCGCTGATCATGCACGAGCAGGCCACCAACGCGATGAAGTACGGTGGCCTGTCCACCAAGGAGGGCGGCGTCTCCCTGAGCGGTCGCCGGGACGCGGACCGCTACACGCTGACATGGCGGGAGACCGGCGGACCGCCCGTCACCGGTGCGCCTTCGCGGAAGGGCTTCGGGACGGTCCTGGCCGAGCGCAGCGTCGCCGGCCAGCTCGACGGCGCGCTGGAGCGCGACTGGGCGCCCGGCGGCCTGCTGATGCGGCTCAGCGTCCCGATCGGGAACCTGCGGACCTGAGCGGACTGGCGGATGTGCGCGTCGCGATCCGATGCCCGCCGCAGGGGACGGCGCGCCGGAAACGGCCGCGGGTCTCCCGCCCCCGGCGGGGTCGGGGCTCCGGAGGGTGGGGAATTCCAATCTCCGGCGGGGGGCAAGGCTCGGCGTCCTTTCCCGGAACGGGTCGGTCCATCGGCCGGTCCAGGGTCCTGCAGCGCCCCGAACGACCCGGCCGGCGGGTGGAAGGCGCCCGCTGCAGAGGCATCACCGGTGATGCGAGGCACGGATCGTGGGCGGGGCGGATACGGCGTGAGCCCGAGGAACGCTTCCCAGACCCCCGCCCGCCTCGCGGACGGCGAGGCGAACCGGGGCGGCGCGACATGGGTGGCGTGGCGCCCAGTTCCGCGCGCAGGGACGGATGGACACCGGGATGAACCGCAGACCCGATGCCGGCCCGCCGCGCCTCGTTGTCCTCGATTTCGACGGGACGCTCGCCGACAGCTTCGATTGGTTCTGCTCGGTCCTGAACGGGGTCGCGGACCGCTACCGCTTCCGCCGGGTCGAGGCCGGCGAGGTCGACGCGTTGCGCCTGCAGGGTGCCCGGGCGATCGTGGCCCATCTCGGCATTCCGCGCTGGAAGCTGCCGCTCATCGCACGGCACATGCATCGGCTGGCCGCGCGCGATGCTGCGCAGATGACCCTGTTCCCCGGCGTGCCCGACATGCTGGCCGGGATCGCGGCCGCGGGCGTGCCCCTGGCGATCCTCTCGTCGAACCGCGCCGACACGGTCCGCCGGGTCCTTGGACCGGACAACGCGGCGCGCATCGAGGCCTATGCCTGCGGGGCCTCGATCTTCGGGAAGGCACGTCGGCTGCAAGCGCTTCTCGCCCGCAGCGGCGTCCCGCCGGATCGGGCGCTCTGCGTCGGCGACGAGATCCGTGACCTGGAGGCTGCGCGCACGCTCGGCTGCCCGTTCGGGGCCGTGACCTGGGGCTATACGGATCCCCGGGCGCTGGCCGCGCAGGCGCCCGACTACCTGTTCGCCGAGCCCGCGGAGATCGCCCGCGCGGCCGCGGGCGCCTCAGATCACTGGCCGCGATTCGCGCCGGGGATCACGCTGGTGCCTTTGCCGCTGCCGAACGGCTCGTAGCGGGTCAGGCCGCGGAACAGCTGGCTGAGGAAGGCGCGGTCGGCGCCGCTCGTCGGCGTGGTGCGCTCGATGAAATCGAAGATCCGCCCGTCCTGCAGGCCGTAGAGGGCCACGCGCTCCACCTTGAAGCCGGCGGTGAAGTAGATCGCCGTGACCTTCTGGTCCTCCACCTGCTCGCCCAGGAACATGATCGTCCGGCGGGTGTTCTGCGAAATGTAGTACCAGGACTTGTTGCCCACGGTGGACACCGTCGACGGCGTGCCGAGGATCTGGAGCACCTGCTCGGGGCTCATGCCGGGCTTGATCGTGGCGAGCGCCGCCTGATCGACCTGATAGCCGTGGCGCAGTTCCTCGCCGATGCAGCCGGACAGGCCGGCTCCCGCGAGGCCGATCAGAGCGAGGCGCGCGAAGGACTGGACGAAACGGCGCCGCATCGGGCCCCCAGAGAGCGTGTTGACGGACGGGACGCAACCGTCGCCGTCGGCACGGGACTCCGACAGCGCTTGCGCCCTGGGCATGGGTTGCCGTACCGCGGGGATATGGCTTTGACAAGGCAAGCTTGGCCACAGGTGGCCGCCATCCGCACAGGGGCCGGAGCGTCGTGGGCGGCCGTCCCGACCCGCGCGGGGCGCCCATGATCGCCGGTCTGTTCCGGCGGGCGAACGCGCGCCGTCGCGCCGTCGAGGAGTTGCACGTGGCCCTGAGCATGGCCGCGCGCCGCCCGGGCCTGTACACGCGCCTCGGCGTGCCCGACACCGTGGAGGGCCGGTTCGAATCCCTGTGCCTCCACACCATCCTGGTCCTGCGCCGGCTGAACCGCCTGCCGGCACCGGCCGCCGAGGTCGCGCAGGATCTCGTGAATTCCGTCTTCACCCAGCTCGACGCGTCCCTGCGCGAGCTGGGCGTCGGCGACATGGGCGTGTCCAAGCGCATGAAGAAACTCGGCGCCGCCTTCTACGGCCGCGCCGAGGGCTACGACGCGGCGCTCAATGCGGGCGACACGGCGGCCCTGCGCGCGGTCCTGTCCCGGAACGTTCTGGGCGGCGAGGGGGACGGGGCGGGTCTCGCCGCCTACGTGCGGGCCGCCGACGCGGCGCTGGCGGGAGCCGATCTCGACGGGCTGCTCGGGGGCGGACCGCCCTTCCCGGAGCCGGACGGCTTCGCGCCCGCATCGGCCCGGGCCGCAGACGCAACGGCCAGAGACGCAACGGGAGGCATGGCATGACACGGGACGGCAGCCAGGCGAGCGGTCCGCTCGCGCGCTGGGTCAACGTCGAGCGCCTGCCCCAGGGGCGCGGCGCCGTGACCGTGGAGGCGAGCCCGGCCGAATGCGCGGCGCTCGCCGCCGATTTCGGCATCCCCGGCATCCGCGACCTCGTGGGCCGGTTCGCCATCGCGGGCTCCACCAGCCGGCTCACGGTCACCGGCACCGTCGAGGCGCAGGTGACCCAGGTCTGCACCGTGAGCCTCGAACCATTCGAGACGCCGGTCCGTGAGCCCGTCGAGGTGGTGTTCACCGACACCGACCGGCTGGCCGGCACCGATGCCGAGGAGGCCGACATCCCCGATCCCCTCGTCGGCGGGCGCATCGATTTCGGCGCGCTCACCGCCGAGTTCCTGGCCCTCGGCCTCGATCCTTATCCCCGCAAGCCCGGCATCGCCTTCGAGCCGGTCGTGGCGGGGGAGGATGCGGGGCCGTTCGATCAGCTGCGCCGGCTCCGTGACGGAGAAGCGTAGAGCCGGCACCCCCGCGGTGTCGCGCGGATCGGAGGGTGGCGCGCCAATGCGTTCGGGCGTCGTCCCCGTCCCCGGCGCGCGGAGCACGCGCGGAATGCGATCCGGGAGATCCGGCGCACGCGGTCGCGAAGCGCCCCTCCGGGCGCCGCCGGGCGGCCGACGGAACCAGCCGGCACCCGATTTCATTTGCCCGCCGGGCCGGTATCGCTATGGTCCGCCGCGCCTGACGGGCCCCGTCCCGCCCGATCCCCCCTCGCCGAGCCCCGCGACCCGCTAGAGACATGTCCCAACGCGTGTGCATCTCGCTCGACGCCATGGGCGGCGACCACGGGCCTTCCACGGTCGTCCCCGGCGCCGCTCTGGCCCGCGAGCGCCATCCCGGCACCACCTTCCTGATGTTCGGCGACGAGGCGGTGATCGCGCCGCTAGTCGCCAAGGAGCCCCGGCTCAAGGACTGCGTCGAGATCCGCCACACCGCCGTGGCCGTGGCGATGGACGACAAGCCCAGTCAGGCGGTCCGCCAGGGCCGGGGCAAGTCGTCCATGTGGCAGGCGATCCAGGCGGTCCGCGACGGGCAGGCCGATGCCTGCGTGTCGGCCGGCAACACCGGCGCCCTGATGGCGATGTCGAAGATCTGCCTGAAGACCATGTCGGGCATCGAGCGCCCGGCCATCGCCTGCCTGTGGCCGACCGTGCGCGGCGAGAGCATCGTGCTCGACGTCGGCGCCACCATCGGCACGGATGCCGAGCACCTCGTCGAGATGGCCGTGATGGGCTCGGCCATGGCCCGCATCGTGTTCGACCTCGAGCGGCCGACGGTGGGCCTGCTCAACGTCGGCACCGAGGAGATGAAGGGCAACGAGGCGGTCAAGGAGGCCGCCCGAATCCTGCGCGAGATGGACAGCCCGGGCCTGAGCTACCACGGCTTCGTGGAGGGCACGGATCTCGGGCGCGGGACGGTCGACGTGGTGGTAACCGAGGGGTTCACCGGCAACATCGCCCTCAAGACCGCCGAGGGCACCGCCAAGCAGATCGCCACCTATCTCCGGTCCGCCATGACCCGGACGCTGGCGGCCAAGATCGGCGCGCTGTTCGCCCGGCAGGCCTTCCGGGCGCTCAGGGACAAGATGAACCCGAGCCGGGCCAACGGCGGCGTCTTCCTCGGCCTGGAAGGCATCGTCATCAAGAGCCACGGCTCGGAGAACGCGCAGGGCTTCGCGGCCGCGGTCGATCTGGCGCACGACATGGCCCGCCACGACATGATCCGCACGATCCGCGAGATGCTCGACCAGACGGCGGCCCTGGCGCCGGCCTGAACGACCCGGGAGAGGCCGTCACCGAACGGCATGGAAATCGGGCGGTCGCGGCTTCACAGCGGAGACTTGTGAATTCGGGGCCGTTCGGGAAGGACACAGATGGCGACTCTCCGCACAGACCCCGAACAGAGCCGGCGCGCTCCGAACCTGCGCTCGGTGGTGGTTGGGACCGGCTCGAGCCTGCCCGAGCGGGTGGTGACGAACGCCGCTCTGGCCGAGCAGATGGACACCTCCGACGAGTGGATCGTCCAGCGTACCGGCATCCGGCAGCGCCACATCGCGGCGGCCGACGAAACGACGTCGGTACTCGGCATGCGCGCCGCGCAGTCTGCCCTGGATGATGCAGGCCTGACTGCAGACGACATCGACCTCGTGATCTGCGCGACCTCGACCCCGGACCACACGTTTCCGGCCACTGCGACCCAGATCCAGGCGGCGCTGGGCATCCACCAGGGTGCGGCCTTCGACCTCCAGGCGGTCTGCGCCGGCTTCGTCTTCGCGGTCACGACCGCCGACAAGTTCCTGACCACCGGGGCGGCCCGCCGGGCGCTGATCGTCGGCGCCGAGACCTTCTCGCGGCTCGTCGACTGGGAGGACCGCACCACCTGCGTCCTCTTCGGCGACGGGGCCGGCGCCATCGTGCTGGAGGCGCAGGCGGCGGAGGAGGGCCGGGGCGTCCTCAGCACCAGCCTGCGCTCGGATGGCCGCCATCGGGAGAAGCTCTACGTCGATGGCGGCCCGGGTTCCACCGGCACCACCGGGCACCTGCGCATGGAGGGCCGCGACGTGTTCCGGTTCGCCGTCGGGCAGGTCACCGACGTGATCGTTGACGCCTTCGCGCAGGCGGGCATGACTGCGGAGGACCTCGACTGGTTCGTTCCCCATCAGGCCAATCGCCGGATCATCGAGGCCTCGGCCGACAAGATCGGGATCGCCCGCGACAAGATCGTCCTGACGGTGGATCGCCATGGCAACACCTCGGCGGCCTCGATCCCCCTGGCCCTCGACGTCGCGCGGCGGGACGGCCGCATCAAGCCCGGCGACCTCGTGATGATCGAGGCGATCGGCGGTGGCTTCAGCTGGGGAGCGGCGCTGATCCGCTGGTGAGGGCCGAAACGATTCCTCGCACGCACGCGGTTGACCGGGGGCGGAGCGCCGATTAGCGTGCCGGATCATAGAGATACGTCTTCAGCGTTTGGTGCGGCCGTGATCGCCGCGCCCGAGGTCATGAAGAGAATGATGCGGGCGAGGGGGCACGGCATGGCAGGCAAGACGGTGACGCGCGCCGACTTGAGCGAGGCCGTCTACCATCAGGTGGGCCTGTCGCGGACCGAGTCGGCGGCCCTCGTCGAGACCGTGCTGTCGGAGATCTGCACCTGCCTAGCCGGCGGCGAGACCGTGAAGCTGTCCTCGTTCGGCTCCTTCGTGGTGCGCAGCAAGGGCAAGCGCGTCGGCCGCAATCCCAAGACCGGAGTCGAGGTCGCAATCGAACCGCGCCAGGTTATGGTGTTCAAGCCCTCGAACGTGCTCAAGGCCAAGATCAACGGCCTCAACGGTGCGGGTGCCCACGAAGACGACGACTGAGCCGCTCCGGCGTCGGTGCCGAACGGAACCGGCCCGGGATCACCGGTTAGGCTTGAGTGCGGCTCCGCAACCCGGCAAGATCGTGCCGTCCCGCGCTGATCCGTAAGACCGCCATGCCGCCAGCCCTCCGCGCCGCCGAACAGGCCGACGAACAGAGCCCCGGGCCCGGCGAGAAGAGCCCCCACGCGTTCCGCACGATCAGCGAGGTCGCCGAGGAACTCGACGTGCCCCAGCACGTGCTGCGGTTCTGGGAAACCCGGTTCGGCCAGATCCGCCCTGTCAAGCGGGCCGGGGGGCGCCGCTACTACAGGCCCCAGGACGTCGAACTCGTCGCCGGCATCCGTCACCTCCTGCACGTGCGCCGCTACACCATCGCCGGGGCGCAGCGGGTGCTCAAGGAGAACGGTGTCCGCTTCGTCCAGTCCGTCGGGCGCGGCGAGGCGGTGGCGGCCGAACCCCTGTCCCCGGAGGTCGAGGCGGAGGCAGGGGCCAGGAGCGGCGCGCTGGGCGGCCCTGATCGGGCGGCGCTGGCGGAGGCCCTGGAGGAACTGCAAGCCTGCCGCGCCCTGATCGACGGACTGCACCGGGCGCCCGCGAAGGACATCTGAGGCCCGGTCCGGCGGACGCCTCGCCGCACCCTTCGCGCTGAGAGCGAACTTTTTGGCAACAACTCGCGTTGTCGCCCGCATGTCCGTGCCCAAATCCAAGCTGTCGCCCAGCCAGGAACTGATGGCCCGCCTCATGCGGATCGTCCGCACCTGCCCGGAAGCGGCCTCCGAAGTCCTGGAACTGATGTTCCTCGTCAGCCAGATCGAGGCATCGACCGGCGTCGACCGGGAGTATCGCGACGCCAAGCGCGTGATCAGCCGGCTGCGCAATCCCCTCTGGGAGATGGGTCCCACCGACCGGGCGAAGCTGCTCGCCGCCGCCGAGACGATCCGCCGGGTCTGCCGCCTCGCCGAGGACGAGATTCCCCCCATGCCGACCGCCGATGCCGGGGAGCGGGCGCGGGTCGAGGCGCGGCTTGCCGCGGCGCTGGCGGGCGAGTTCGATGCCGCGCAGATCGCGCGCGTCACCGGCATCGTCGCGGCCGCGCTGCAGACCTGACTGCATCCTGGGCCCTCGACGGCGGTCGGCGGCATTCCCACATGCACGTCACCGATGAACGGGGCATCCGGACGGAAGTCCGGACATAGGTCCCGGCCCGGCCCTGGAGAGACGCTGACATGATCGCCCATCGTCCACTCGCCGCGCTGCTCGTGGGGAGCCTGGCGCTCGCCGGGCCGGCTTTGGCCCAGTCGCCGTCCAGCCGGACCAAGACGGTCGCGCCCGGCAAGACCGTGCGCCTCGAGATCGCGCCGAACCTGAAGAAGGATTGCTCTCCGGGGCCGATGCCCGAGTTCAAGGTCTCCGGTTCGCCGAAGAACGGCTCGGTCATCACCAAGGTCGGCAAGCTGAAGACGCCCGCGAGCTACCGATGCCCCAACAAGGAGGCGGCGGTGCAGGCCTTGTTCTACCAGCCCAACAGCGGCTTCACCGGCACCGATGAAGTGACGTTCGAGGTCAAGAGCTCCGACGGGCAAGTCCAGACGCAGACCGTCAAGATCACGGTCGGGGCCGCGGCCGGCAAATCGGGAGATGATGCCAAGAAAGAGGGCACCGATTTGTGAATCGAGGCGGCGAGGCAGGCCCGTCACCCCGTTTTGAACGTCCCGGAGGGGCGCGGAGTCTCCTCCGCGCCGCCCCCGATCGCGGGAGTGTTGCACGCAATCGACATGCCGGGCGACACGCTCACCGCACTGCGACAAAAGCGGGCCTGTCGGTTGCATCCAAGCCGAGACAGGATGAAGCTGTCACGGTCTGAGAGGGTTATCGAATGCCCATGCATGCGACGAACGACCTTTTCCAGAGCTTCGCCCGCGGGTACGAAGCCCGCCGCGACACGGAGATGACGCTCTCCGAGTATCTCGAGGCCTGCCGCGACGAGCCCCTGATGTACGCCTCGGCCGCCGAGCGCATCCTCGCGGCGATCGGCGAGCCCGAATTCGTGGACACCGCCAAGGATTCGCGCCTCGGCCGGATCTTCATGAACCGGACGATCCGGACGTACCCGGCCTTCCGCGAATTCTACGGGATGGAGGAGACGATCGAGCGGATCGTCTCGTTCTTCCGCCACGCCGCGCAGGGGCTGGAGGAGCGCAAGCAGATCCTCTACCTCCTCGGACCGGTGGGCGGCGGTAAGTCGTCGCTGGCCGAGCGGCTGAAGCTCCTGATGGAGGTTCACCCCGTCTACGTACTCAAGGCTGGGGACGAAGTGTCGCCGGTCTTCGAGAGCCCGCTGGGCCTGTTCGACCCCGAGACGATGGGCGAGGAGATCCAGAGGCGCTACGGCGTCCCGCGCCGGCGGCTGACCGGCCTGATGAGCCCCTGGGCGCTGAAGCGCCTCGACGAGTTCAACGGCGACATCTCGCGCTTCAAGGTGATCAAGGTCCGGCCCTCGCGCCTGCGCCAGATCGCCATCGCCAAGACCGAGCCGGGCGACGAGAACAACCAGGACATCTCCTCGCTGGTCGGCAAGGTCGACATCCGCCGGCTGGAGACCCTGTCGCAGGCCGATCCCGACGCCTACTCGTACTCGGGCGGCCTGAACCGGGCGAACCAGGGCATCCTCGAGTTCGTCGAGATGTTCAAGGCGCCGATCAAGATGCTGCACCCGCTGCTCACCGCGACGCAGGAGGGCAACTACGTCGGCACCGAGAATATCGGCGCGATCCCGTTCACCGGCGTGATCCTGGCCCACTCGAACGAGGCCGAGTGGCAGACCTTCAAGACCAACAAGAACAACGAGGCCTTCATCGACCGGATCTACGTGATCAAGGTCCCGTACTGCCTGCGCGTCGCCGAGGAGCAGCGCATCTACGAGAAGTTGATCTCCGGCTCGGAGTTGTCGGACGCGGCCTGCGCGCCCGGCACGCTGGAGATGCTGGCGCGCTTCTCGGTCCTGTCGCGCCTGCGCGAGCACGCCAATTCCAACGTGTTCTCGAAGATGCGGGTCTACGACGGCGAATCGCTCCGCGAGGTCGATCCGCGCGCCCGCTCGATGCAGGAATACAAGGACACCGCCGGCGTCGACGAGGGCATGGACGGGATCTCGACCCGCTTCGCCTTCAAGGTGCTCGCCGCGACCTTCAACCACGACACCACCGAGGTCTCGGCCGACCCCGTTCACCTGATGTACGTGCTGGAGCAGGCGCTCAAGCGCGAGCAGCTCCCGCCGGAGACCGAGAAGAAGTACCTGGAATTCATCAAGACCGAGCTGGCCCCGCGCTACGCGGAGTTCATCGGTCACGAGATCCAGAAGGCCTATCTCGAATCGTACCACGATTACGGGCAGAACCTGTTCGACCGGTACATCGACTACGCCGACGCCTGGATCGAGGACCAGGACTTCAAGGACGCCGAAACCGGCCAGCTCATGAACCGCGAGCTCCTGAACCAGGAGCTGACGAAGATCGAGAAGCCGGCCGGGATCGCCAACCCGAAGGACTTCCGCAACGAGGTGGTGAAGTTCGCCCTGCGCTCCCGGGCGCAGCACGGCGGCCGCAACCCCAGCTGGACCAGCTACGAGAAGCTCCGGGAGGTGATCGAGCGGCGGATGTTCTCCCAGGTGGAGGAACTGCTGCCGGTGATCTCCTTCGGCTCCAAGAAGGACGGCGACACCGAGAAGAAGCACGGCGAGTTCGTCGAGCGCATGGTCGCGCGCGGCTACACCGAGCGGCAGGTCCGCCGCCTGGTGGAATGGTACATGCGGGTGAAGCAGGCCGGCTGAGGCGCGGGGCGTCCGGCCGGGTCCAATCCGGCCGGGCCAGGATCCAGACCCCGCGGTCCAACCCTCCGCCGCCACAGTTTCGGACGACCGGCCGGTGAAGATCCGGGACCCGGCCGCGGACGCGGGATCCATTCCCCCGGCCGCAGCATGGTACGAGAAGGGTCGGGACCCGGCCGGCACACGCGGACGAGGGTTTTCGCAGCGGATGCACATCGTCGACCGACGTTTGAACCCGGGCGGCAAGAGCCTCCCCAACCGCCAGCGCTTCCTGCGCCGCGTGAAGGACGTGGCCCAGCGCGCCGTGCGGGAATCCGCCCGCGAGAAGGACATCAAGGATCTCGGCAAGGACGGCCGGGTCAGCGTGCCGGTGGACGGCGTGCGCGAGCCGCGCTTCTCCCGCCAGCCCGGCACGGGCCTGCAGGACCATATCCTGCCCGGCAACAAGACCTACGTGGAGGGCGACACGATCGAGCGCCCGCCGGGCGGTGGCGGCGGGCGCGGCTCCGGCGAGGGCGGGGAGGGCGGCGAGAACAGCGAGGACGCGTTCCGCTTCGTGCTGACCCGCGAGGAGTTCCTGGAGCTGTTCCTGGAGGATCTGGAACTGCCGGACCTCGCCAAGCGCCGCCTCGCCATCGTCGAGACCGAGGGCCTGCGCCGGGCCGGCTACACGGTCACGGGCTCGCCCGCCAACCTCGCGCTCACCCGGACCCTGCGCAACTCGATGTCGCGGCGCATCGCCCTCAAGCGCCCGAAGCCCGAGGAGGTCGCGGCCCTGGCGTCGCGGCTCGACGCCCTGCCGGAGGGCGATCCGGAGCGGCCGGACCTCGAGCAGGCGCTCCTCAAGCTGCGCGAGCGCGCCAAGCGCATCCCCTACGTCGACCCGATCGACCTGCGCTTCCGCCGCTTCGAGCCCTATCCGCGGCCGATCGCGCAGGCGGTGATGTTCTGCCTGATGGACGTGTCCGGCTCGATGACCGAGCACATGAAGGACCTCGCCAAGCGGTTCTACATCCTGCTGCACATCTTCCTGACGCGCCGCTACCGCCACGTGGAGATCGTGTTCATCCGGCACACCGACCGGGCCACCGAGGTCGACGAGGAGACGTTCTTCGGCTCCCGCGAGACCGGCGGCACCCTGGTCTCCTCGGCGCTGGTGGAGATGAAGCGCGTCATCGCCGAGCGCTACGATCCCAACGACTGGAACATCTACGCGGCCCAGGCCTCCGACGGCGACAACGTCTCCTCCGACGGGCCGACCTCGACGGAACTGCTGCGGTCGCACATCCTGCCGGCCTGCCAGCACTTCGCCTACCTCGAAGTGGGGGACGAGAACGGCCCCCGGGCCGGCTTCGTGGAGCACCGCACCACCCTGTGGCGGACCTACGAGGCGATCGCCAAGGCCGGCGGCCCGATCGCCATGCGCAAGGTCAACCACCGGCGGGAGATCTACCCGGTCTTCCGCGAGCTGTTCGGCCGCAAGGATGCGCGGGCGGAGGCGGAGGCGTGAGGGTGGCAGGACGCGGGCATCTCGTCCCCTCCCGCTGCGGGGGCGCACGGCCTCCGCAGGCGGGCGGGCGGTGGGAGCGCCGGTGCGCGACGGGGCTTCGGCCTTCCTGCGGGTCGCGCCGCCTTCTGAACCCGGGTTCCGCTCTCCCGCCCCCTGCTGAGGCGGGGTTCGCTCGCCCCCGCGGAGGGGAGAGGCGCGGAGCCGGCCGGATCCATACACTCGATCGGGAGGCCGCATGACGCTCGTCAAGGCACGCACGCCCCAGATCATCTCCGGTGGCCAGAAACCCCTGTTCACGGGCAACGACTGGGATTTCGACACCATCCGCCGCATCCACGACGCCTGCGAGGCGGTCGCGGGTCCTCAGCTCGGCCTGTCCTGGTACCCCAACCAGATCGAGATCATCACGGCCGAGCAGATGCTCGACGCCTACGCGTCGATCGGCATGCCGCTGTTCTACAAGCACTGGTCCTTCGGCAAGCACTTCGCCCAGCACGAGGCCGGCTACCGCCGCGGCCTGATGGGGCTCGCCTACGAGATCGTCATCAACTCCGACCCGTGCATCTCCTACGTGATGGAGGAGAACACGGCGACGATGCAGACGCTGGTCATCGCGCACGCCGCCTTCGGCCACAACCACTTCTTCAAGAACAACTACCTGTTCCGGCAATGGACCGACGCGGAGGGGATCCTCGACTACCTCGACTTCGCCAAGAGCTTCATCGGCCGCTGCGAGGAGCGCTACGGCCATCAGGCGGTGGAGCAGGTGCTCGACGCCGCCCACGCCCTGATGAGCCAGGGCGTCCACCGCTACCCGCGCAAGAAGCGGCCGGACCTCGCCTCCGAGCAGCGGCGCGAGCGCGAGCGGATCGAGCACGGCGAGCAGATCTACAACGATCTCTGGCGGACCCTGCCGCAGAAGATCGGCACGGTGCGGCCGGACCTCGCGGCGGAGCGGCGCAAGGCGCTGCTCGAACTGCCGCAGGAGAACATCCTGTACTTCCTCGAGAAGGTCGCGCCGCGCCTGCGGCCGTGGCAGCGGGAGATCCTCCGCATCGTCCGGCTGGTGGCGCAGTATTTCTACCCGCAGCGCCAGACCAAGGTGATGAACGAGGGTTGCGCCACCTATTGCCACTACCGGATCATGAACGCCCTGTCGGAATCCGGGCAGATCACCGAGGCGGCCTACCTGGAATTCCTGCAGTCGCACACCAACGTCATCCGCCAGCCGAACTACGATGACCGCTCCTACGGCGGCCACAACCCCTACGCGATCGGCTTCGCCATGATGCAGGACATCGCCCGCATCGTGGAGCAGCCGACCGCCGAGGACCGCGACTGGTTCCCGGACATCGCGGGAACCGGCGACGCCATGGCGGTCCTGCGCGACTGCTGGGAGAATTACCGCGACGAGAGCTTCATCCAGCAATTCCTGTCGCCCAAGCTGATGCGCGACCTGCGCCTGTTCCACGTGGTGGACGATCCCGACGAGCCGGAGCTGCGGGTCGAGGCGATCCACGACGAGCGCGGCTACCGCAAGATGCGCCGCTCCTTCGCGCGCCAGTACGACGTGGCGTGGCTCGATCCCGACATCGAGGTGGTGGACGTGGACCTGGAGGGCGACCGCCGCCTGATCCTGCACCACAAGGCGATCAACAAGATCACCCTGCAGAAGGACGACGCCAAGCGGGTCCTGCAGCACCTCGCCGACCTCTGGGGCTACGACGTGGTGCTCAAGGAGATCGAGCCCGCCACCGGCACGGTGCTGGGCGAGATCACCGCCAGCGCGCGGCCGATTTTCTTCTGAGCGGCGTCTCCCACCCGTCCCGCTCATCCTGAGGTGCGGTGAAGTCGGTTCGCAGGGGGCGCCGGGACCCGCGCGGCCGGCTGGATCCCTCCAGCGCGGCCACCGCTGCGCCGCGGCGTCTCCGGATGCGGCGGACGGCGGGAGAGGTGCCGATTGCCCAGCTGTCCCGGCCATGCTCCATGGTTCCATGGCTGCCACGATCCTGACCCGCGCCGAGACCGGCGACTTCCTCGACCGCGAATTCCCGCAGATGCAGGCGGGCGGGCGGGCCTACCATCTCGAGGCCGTCGGGCCGCTCTCGGCGCGGATGCGGCTGGAGGCGCAGGAGCGCTTCCTCCGGCCCGGCGCGACGGTGTCGGGCCCGGCCATGATGGCGCTGGCCGACTATGCCCTCTACGCGGCGATCCTCGCCAATATCGGCCCGGTGGCGCTGGCGGTGACCACGAGCCTCACCTTCAACTTTTTGCGCAAGCCCGCCGCGGGGGACCTGCTGGCGGAATGCCGGCTGCTCAAGCTCGGCCGGCGGCTGGCGGTGGGCGAGGTGCTGATCACTGCCGTCGGGAGCCCGGACCTCGTCTGCCACGCCACCGGCACCTACTCGATCCCGCCCCGCTGAGGACAGCTGAGGCCGTTCAGGCCCGCGCCTCGGTCAGCCGGGCGGCGTAGCGGGCGATCAGGTCGACCTCCAGGTTGAGCCGGTCGCCGGAGCGCCGCTCACCCCAGGTGGTCACCTGGAGCGTGTGGGGAATCAGCAGCACGGAGAACTGGTCTCCCGCGACCGCGTTCACCGTCAGCGAGGTGCCGTCGAGGCAGACGGAGCCCTTCTCGGCGATGAACTTCGCCAGGGCCGCCGGCGCCCGCAGGGTGAACCGCTCGCTCGGTCCCCAGGCCCCCGCCGTCACGCTCTCGCGCGCCACGATCTCGGCGAGGCCGTCCACGTGGCCGGTGACGAGGTGGCCGCCGAGCTCGTCGCCGATCTTCAGGGAGCGTTCGAGGTTGATCCGCGTGCCGGCCGTCCAGGACCCCACGGTGGTCCGCGCCAGGGTCTCGGCGGCGGCGTCCACCGCGAAGACGCAGCCCTCCGCATCCGGCTCGACCGACACCGCCGTGAGGCATGGCCCCGCGCAGGCGATGGAGGCGCCCAGCGCGATCGAGGCGGGATCGTAGGAGGCGCGGATCGCGATCCGGCGCAGGTCGCCTTCGCCCGCGACCGAGACCACCGTGCCGATGGCGCTGACGAGTCCGGTAAACATCGCTTCACGTCCTGTCGCGTTCGTAGGTCACGGCCGTATCGGCGCCGAGGCGCAGCGCCTCGACCGTGCGGAACCCGCCGCCCGCGAGCGCCGCCGTCAGGGCGGGGCCCAGCGCCCGCAGGCCGCCCGCGGTTCCGAGTTCCGCCGGTCCGGTGACCAGCGTGCAGGCCTCGATCAGATCGGCCCGCGCCAGCGCATCCGCAAGGCGGGGGCCGCCCTCGCTGCACAGGCGCGTCAGGCCGCGCGCGCCGAGGTCCGCCAGGGCCGCCGTCAGGTCGATCCCGCCGGCCGCATCCGCCGGCACGGTCGCCACCGCGACGCCCAGGGCCTCCAGGGCGCGGCGGGCATGGGCCGGCGCGGAGCGGGTGGTGAGCACCAGGGTCGGCGTGTCCCGGGCGGTCCGGGCCAGCACGCTGGCCGGCGAGAGCCGCAGGTGCGTGTCGAGGACGACCCGCAGGGGCGAGCGCCCGGCGAGGCCCGGCAGCCGCACGGTCAGCGCGGGGTCGTCGGCCCGGGCGGTGCCGATGCCGATCAGGATCGCGTCCGCGTGCGCCCGCCAGAGATGGACCGCTCCGTCCGCCACCGGCCCGGTGATCCGCAGGCGCTCCGGCCCGGCGGCCGCGCAGAAGCCGTCGCGGGTGCGGGCGAGCTTCAGGTGCAGGGCCGGGCGGCCGCGCGTCACCCGGGTGACGTGGCCGATATGGTCCCGCGCCGCCGCCTCCCGCATCAGCCCGGTCTCGACCGCCACGCCCCCCTGCCGGAGCAGGGCGTGGCCGCGCCCCGCCACCCGCGGATCCGGATCCTCCAGGGCGCTGACCACGCGGGCGATGCCGGCGGCCAGGATCGCGTCGGTGCAGGGCGGCGTGCGCCCGTGATGCGAGCAGGGCTCCAGGGTGACGTAGAGGGTCGCGCCGCGGGCGGCCTCGCCCGCGGCGGCGAGCGCCAGGGGCTCCCCGTGCGGGCGCCCGCCCGGCGCGGTCGCGCCCGTCCCGAGGATGCGCCCCGTGGCCGCCTCGACCACCACGGCGCCGACCGACGGGTTCGGCCACGTGGTGCCGAGGCCGCGCCGGCCCAGCGCCAGGGCGAGCCGCATGAAGGTGGCGTCGTCGCTCATGCCGCCGGGCTCACGGGCGCCCCGCGCGTCGCCGGCCCGGGACCCCGGGCTCCGGCTCGGGTCCCGGCACGTCCGCCGCCCCGTCGGCCCCGGCCTCCGCCGTCAGGGTGCCGTCGCCGAGGGTGCCGAGCAGGGCCTCGAAATCCCTCGCCTCGCGGAAGTTCTTGTAGACCGAGGCGAAGCGCACGTAGGCGACGTCGTCGAGACCTTTCAGCCCCGCCATCAC
>Ga0160428_1001143_pt1 | contig 21870 bp, 30 predicted proteins | sample SolpanmetagenomM_FD_108198 | JGI IMG/M metagenome (GOLD analysis project Ga0160428, IMG submission 108198) | Solar panel surface microbial communities from Lawrence Berkeley National Laboratory, California, USA - M | ecosystem: Engineered > Built environment > Solar panel > Unclassified ... | reverse complement strand
CAGAAAACGAATGAACAATAGCAGTGACAGCCCGGACAGGGTCAATGCTTTCGTACCCCCGGTCGCTACTGCTGGCCGTGGCGACGACTTGGTATAGGTGCCATTGTGTGACGTCGCATTGCTCCAGGAGCCGCTTGGTGATGAAGATCCGGTAGTCGCAAGCGGACGAAGATGACTTTGCTCATGACCAGTGCCTGTGGTCATCAACAGATGTCCACCGGTGACTATTGCCGGTAGACTTCGACTTCCGAGCGCGCCTTCCCACGGAGTATATGCGACAATGGTGGAGCAATTACCGTAGGAGCACAGCCCTTTCGGCGGCCGTACAGGACTTGTAGTAGGAATCGTGGATAAAGAAGCCTTGGATGTGATTGACTCTCGATGCTCGGGACTGGTGTGTATCCTCTCCTGCTGTCTCTGTACGGTATATACGACGGTAACTCTAGTGGTCAATTGGGTTGTTTGCCCGTACCTACGCACTGTATCAATGCCAGGGGGTTGCGTTACCAAGTTTGTGCCTACGGGCTGCAGCGCAGTCTCGGTGAGCTGATGACCCTGGCCGAGTCTGTAGAGTAGGATGAGCAGGAGGAAGAGGGTCGGCATATCTGTAGTGGTTCGGAAGTGAATTGGCGATGCGAGGGACCTATGGCAGCTACATACTGTTATATGCTGTATCGTGTTGACGCGCATTGCCATCCCAAGTTAGATTGCTACTGATTCTGAACGCCTAATATGGAGCCACAAGCTAGCATTATTCAGCCTGACTAAGGTCCTGCACTCTTAGCCGGTTCCCGCTGGACATCTGGGAGATCTATAGAACCCGAGATGTCTACTAGGCTTCGTTGATCGAGTATTCTTGGCCTAGGCTTCCGCACACGTGAGGCTGCGCTTGCCCAACACCCGACGTTAGTTTCCAAGCGCAGATGGTCCCGTGATATCACTCGCTTGAGTTCCATGAGGGAGGAGGTACTCCCAGTCCGATAGCTTACCTTGACCGGATGCGACTTCAGCAGGCCTGACGGAACACTCCTGGATGGCTACCCGGAAGCCATCAAAGATGGGTGTCACTCTCTCAACGTTGCCTGTCATGGATGTTGCAGTACTAGATACGTCATAGCAGGACCTTAGCACCTACCCGATCGAGTTGCTGTTCCCCTGTCCCAAAATCTAGACCGACACTAAGGCTTCCTCCCATGTTCTCGAAGAGTTATAGCTCTAACGCGCAGCAACAGATCGAAGCGTTAAGCGATTATAGTACTGTACTAAGGGAGGAAGCAGTGTTCTTTCTACAACCGTGGTTGATCTCTACGCTTCGGCACCGTACATTCCAGCGGATATTGAGTGAAAGGCGCCACTGTACGTAGTTTGCATAGATTGCGACGCAAGATGTAAGATCTCTTCTCGCATGCTACCCGTAGTGCAACTGTTGAACAGTCAATCTCAGCTCTGTATCTCTGAGAGCTGAAGACCTGGTAAGTACATGATCTACTCTTCTCGAAGACGCGTGGAGTACCATACCGGGACGTTCGTACTTCCCCCTAGACTCCGAAGTCTTAGGAAGAAGCCTCGACGCCGGTCTAGGTTTCGAGATACGAGAATAGCTTTTTTGAGCATCGGATCCTCGGCGCTAATGAGCCGCCCGGTTCTCGTGGACAGACACTTCGTCCGTGCTCGATCTGGGTCGCACCTGGAAACTCCATAGGCTTATAATCTCGTGTTTCTAGCAACTCACTTCACGAGAGCGACTGGCAAGATCGTTGGAGAATGTACTCCCTCAAGCTATCGCTACTGCTGTGCACGGCTCTGTCTGTCGCGTCCTTCACCGAGAACGCGCAGATACCGTTCATGCTCGCCGAGGATGCCTTCACCCAACGACCAGTACCTGGCAACCTGTCAGCGTTCGTCATTGGCGACGCCGATGATGACCTGCTTGGCATTGCTTCGCTCGACTATGACCATTACGCACAGTAGGCGATCCTCAAAACTGATCCTATACAGTCGCTGAGCAGCGTGCAGGAGCTCCTTGGACCCGCCGGAACGCCTTCGAAATCAACGCTCTGGGGGCCAGATGGTCGCCATCAGGCTCCGAGGCAAGGTCGCATCCTACATCAGCGGCAAGGCTTCTTTCTCGATAAGGTCTTCTCTGTACGGTATTCAGCTACCGGAGGTTCGACACACCTTCTGCGACTCGAACCACCGTTCTCCACTTCGAGCCGTACAATATGGCCGAGGATGGGCGAAAAGGACCTGCGAGCTCGACGTTGGGAACGTGGAGCTGTTCCCTACCATCGCACTTCCACGGGGGCTGCCGGAGAAGGCACAACTTGACGTAATGGTCCACATGATAGACACGGGAGGCTCGAGAATCACGTTCTTCGGATTCGTGGTCATGCTAGGAGGGCAGGGGGACTGTCGTCTGCCTCAGGCTAGTGAAGCTATCGCGGCAGACGAGTGAAGTCATGAAAGTGAACGCCTGGACATGGGACCTCTGGACAAGCAACGTGAGGTAATGTTTCCGATTGAAGGCAGATCGGGTTCGACGCACATCCGCTGAAGCCGACGTCAAGGTGTGTCCGGGGATGCTAATGTCACGTGCTGCCTGGCCCGGGACATCTGGCTGTTGTGAAGGGTTTGGCCAGCTTTTGCTGCAAGGTAAGCGATCATTTCTTGGGTGGATGGAAGCGTGACAAGAATGCTTAGCGCCTGCCTGTTCAGAGTGACAGCAGTTCTTGGTGGGTTCATAACTCCCCCTAAATGCCAGAATATACATCTATCCATCTAAGATTTATTACATTGAACATATCATCTAGAACTATCTACAAAGGCTACATCAGATTAAGGTATACTAAGTGTCGAGGCAAAGTACCTAGTAGTCTCCGAATCTTTCGTGATAGACGTGGATGTGACTAAGATAGATAGGCTTGAAAAGCAACGCTTCCATTCGAGATGTTGTTTTACACGAAAGTGTCAATCTGTTTCGTTCGGCCGCTTGAACGAGCCGCTTCAATGGTTTCTTGCTCCTAGCCCTGGATCGCTGTATTCGTCGGAGAGTACCCTAGTATGGCCGGTAAGGCAGTTGAGCGATAGTAAAGACCTCCATCTCACCTCAGAATGTGTGACAGTTTCCCGCAGCATCAATTATCCCGACCGGACCGTAGAAACGCGTCGCATCGTAACTTATACAGGAACGATACCCAGTCCACGCCTCACCAACATCCTGATTAAAGCCATCCGCACACTTACAAGTACATCCCACCATCTCACCTTCGGGAGACACGCACGTGGTGGCAACAGGCCCACAAGTGATGGGGAAACCATTCTCATTAGCGCAGCACGTTGCATCCATCGAATAGCTCGAAGTGTCGGGACAGCAGGGGCCGACTCCGCTGATGGCGTCTGGTTGATAGCAACAAGCGACTGCGAGACCTCTGACGTCCACACAGGTGCCGGCACCGACGTCCTCTGTGCTATCGGGCAGGGACAGAGCGGTTGTCAAAGCGCCAAGGCGGAGTACCATCTGTAGTAGTAGCATGTGGATGACCATGACGCCCTGAATGGCTCAGGGGAGACGGCCGCGAGGAGAGTGTCGATGCACAAGGTATGCGGATCTCAGAGGGTTGAAAAGGCATGAAGAGGGGTGAACACGGTCGAGGAAATGGAATGTATAAGGACGGCTGACAAAGAGATATCCTGCTTCAGGTGGAGCTAATGCAAGCTCATCCAACAGTGCGTCCTCATCAGCGGAGAACGTGGTTGGCATATCAGATGTCCTACTGGGTGATTGAGTGCAGTCGAGTTGAGCAGCGGCTATCGCAAGATCTCGGGCTGTTTTAGGTTGCACGTGCTTTCCGCTGGGCAAGCAACGGAAGCTATGGTAGTGAGTTTGTCAAAGAGAGCGGTTGTCAACGACATGATCCTCTTGGCGACACGACCAGGCGAAGTATGACAAGGGAGAATCATCGTAGACATCAGAGACGTCTAGAGCGAACCGAGGTGTCCACTAAGCTTCTTGGGTCTAGTGCGTTCGGCTCCTGTCTCGGCTAAGACCGGGCCCGAACCGGCCGATACTCTTCTAAACGTTGCATAACTGACTTTGCAACACTGGATCTGCAGGTTTCACGGAGTACTCCGTAACGTTCGTGCAAGAGCTATGGTCTACAGGGCTCGTATCAATACTAGGAAAGCAGAGGCTTGACGTGGATAGTTTTGCATTGAATTACTGTACTGTGCCCGAATGCTGTTCTCTCATTCGCCACGGCATCCGTCACGTCTCGGACGTCAAGAGCTATCACAACTACCAGTAACTACAGCGTTTGCTGTGGTAGCTTCTCGTTTTGATCTCCCTCTCCATTCAGACCCATGTCATGACTGCCGACGAGCGGTAGCAGTCGTGCCAGTTGCGATCGCAGCACCTCCATCTCCTTCTCCAAGACCTGGACTTGCCTCTGCAGAGGTGCAATTCTCTCAACCACTCCGTACAGGTAGTCAACTTCCTCTTCCAGTTGCTCAACGTCCTTGACCACCCTGCAATGATGATTTTGCGCAGCTGTTATGTGACGACGGGCGATGTCTTTTGCCGCTCTTGCGCAGCATTTCCCGTTGGCGATATTATGCGAGGCCACGAGGGTGGCAGGTTCTTCGTGCAGAACTTCGGCGATCGTGGCCAGTGCCGTCACTCTCGGGGCCATGGTGTTTGACTGTCGGCTAACGAAGCACAAGGATGGACGCTATTCATAGCGTTGAGAGGTGTGGAGCGTGCGAGGTGCGTTCCTCGACGCAGCTTTTGTATCAAACTAGAAGAACGTGCAACGTAGGGCACTTTCGACAGCCATCCTACGACTGTACCGAGCATCGAGTTACGGCTATCTAGATTAATCATAGCTGAACGAACAACGCAGGCCTGTATAGCGTAACCCATACCTTTCGACAAGGATGTCGGTCCACAAGATTGCAAATAGATCGTCAAGTCTCGTGGTGAGGTCAGACCTTTCAGCGTACAAACATCCGTAGCGTCCAAACACCTGCAACGTACAGACACTCGCAGCGTACAGACACTCGCAGTGTTCAAACACCCGCAGTGTTCAAGCACCCGCAGTGTTCAAACACCCGTAGCGTCCAAACACTCGCAGCGTACAGACACTCGCAGCGTACAAACTCCCGCAGCGTACAGACACTTGTAGCGTACAAACACCCCCAGTGTATAGACACTCGCAGACAAACACCGGCACAGACAGTCGTTGGACCCAGGCTTGCGATACTATTCTCGGCTGCGAGACGCGACCGTTCGATATAGCCCAAGTCATAAGTGCGCGACATCGCACGTCAACTCTTTCAGATTGCATATACCGTGTGACTTCCTCTCCTTCCCGCCCTTCCTGCACAAAGTATTAGAGAGCATGTCATACGACGATACCACATGGTTGGCTCTGGCCCGAGCCGGTTGCGACACGTATCTGCTGCACGACACTGGCCGATTCTGCCGGCTGCTAAAAGAGTTGATGAGCCCTTCGAGCCAACGGCCCTCCTTGCTCCTCTTTCTAGGTCAGGCGTCCAAGGACTCGGCTCTACTGAAGATGTCGCTACGCAAGGGAAGCAGACAGTGCAGTCCGGATGCGTTTGCATCGACTTTCGTGTATGGACCGTCCGCTCGGGAGCCAGTACCCGTCTTCATCATCGAGGGAGACATGGGTACCAGGAGACGGAAGCTGCAGCGGCCTGACGCAATCCAAGTACACCCGACACAGTTGATGACGTTCACTTCGGTCCGGGAGCAAGCCGCTCTCGATGTGGCTTTCGTCCGTCTCCTACTGCCGTTCTCATCCGTGGTGGTCCTCTTCGTTGAGGACTTCAGCAGCATCAAGTTCATCTCCAGCGCCGTCGACCGTTGGCGTGGACTCGACGCCGTCGCGAACCTAGACTACACGGTTCGGCCGCGACTGATCCTGGTCTCCGCCACAGAGGGCTCGAGGTTCTCCAAGTCAGCTGTCGGCCGTCTCCAGGAACACTGCGAGAAAGCCAAACTGTTCTCTACCGTCGCGATCTCCTTCCTTGCGAGCCAAGATCCTGCTCCGTATGCGAGTCACAAGTCACTGAAAGACACTGCATTCTTGCAGGCTGAGCGAACATCGGACGCCCGTCGCCGTCGCTTCTGCCTGTTCTCGGCGCTGCACGTATCTTCTCTGTACCGTGCCAGCGTTCTGGGTGCCGCGCGATCTCCCACCTTGCAACTCAACTGGCTAGACGTCGCCCGCAAGTACAACGACAATTCCGATTACGGCAGAAATCTAGGGAATGTCTTGTCGATGTCGCGAAAACACTGCATACCCGAGGAGGAGGTGACGGCCTTTATCGCCTCGACTATGCTTCTGGACGCTTATCCGCCAAGGTCTCATTGTGAGTGCGTGACATTGGCGGCCAAGCGTGATGGAGATTGATCTAACGCGCAGAAGGGTTTGACCCGAACGAAGTATTCGAACGGTTCTACAAGAACGTCTACCTTGCAGCGCTTGCTGAGACACGTGTGGACGGTGAGCTCCCGGAGCACTGCTGCCAGGGCGTCAAGGCTCACTTCGTCGATCTGTTCGAGTCGTTGCCCTATGCTTCCGCGATCGACATACGGTCGAAATGCATTCAGGAAGGCGCGCATTGGGCGGGGATCAGGAGCAACCGGTTCTGCTTGTTCTGCTTGATGAACATCGCGCAACACCCGCTTCCTTGTGGACACTCCCTCTGCGGGAACTGCGTGCAGATCCGGGGCGTTAGGCTTTCCGGGACCGAGTCTGGATATGCGGTGGCCGGCTGTGACTTCTGCAAGACGCAGGTGGTCGCAGAAATCTCGCTGAAGCCCATAACGGCAGGCTTTCGCCTGCTGTCCATCGATGGTGGCGGCACAAGGGGGGTGATCGCCCTGGAAGAGCTGAGACTGTTGCAGGAAGCTCTGGGTCCCTTCTGCAGGATCCAAGACTTCTTTGACATGGTGACGGGCACCAGCTCGGGTAACGGATGATCCTGCCTCCATGCCTACCAGACTGACGTACGGACAGGGGGCATCATCGCTCTTACGCTCGTCAAGTGCGGCTGGGAGCTAGAACGGTGCATCTCGACCTTCATCGATGTCGCCAACCAGACCTTCGACGGCGAACAGCATCGAGCAGGAACTGCACTCGGTCGGTTGTGGCGTTCGCTGCGATGCTGGCTGACCGACGGCAAGTACGACGCGGCAGCGTTTGAGAGTGCGCTCCAGCGCATCTTCGGCCCGAAGAACCGGCTGTTCCAGTGGTCGCCCGGCAGTCTTGCCGCAAAGGTCGCCGTCACCGCCACGTCGATCTCGAAACCGTCCGCTTTCATCTTCTCGAACTACAACTCGAAGAAGTCAAGGAGTAAGGAACCTCCATCGCGTTGCACGCCTCGGCTGACAACTTCCCGTGAGGCTACAAGCATCTCCGACCCCTCGACATCAAGGACGAACCATTCGTGTGGGAGGCGTAAGTCTGAAAGCGATCTGCTGCAACGCTCGAAGCTGACAGAGCCTGCAGAGCACGCGCAACTTCGGCGGCCCCGAGGTCAGCACAATGTCACCACCCACAGACAGCACAGTGGACAACGCGCTTACGCTTGACAGTCTCTTCCCTCCCATCACCCTCTCCGCCCTTGGCGGTGCGCTTCAAGATGGGGGCCTCATCAACAACAACCCCATCAAAGTGGCATACTCGGAAGCCACCAAAGTGTGGCCAAAAGACACAGCGGCCGACATTGTCGTGTCCCTGGGCACCGGCACGAGCCAAGATCAATCCCCCCAGGTGTCGCACTTTCGTCACAGCCCGGAGAGAACGTCGCTCGCCAGACTCCCTTACCTCCTCTGCCATGGCTTCGTGACTCGGCTGGCAGAATCTTTCTGGTACTCGCTCGATGGCGAAAGCACTTGGCAGCAGTTCATCGACAGCGTCGACGACGCGGTGAAGCGGGTGTCGTTCCGATTCAACACGGAGCTGCGGAACGCCCCCGACCTCGATGATGTCTCTCAGCTGGTGGAGCTCATGACGATGGTCCGAAGGAAACCCGAAGGCTCTTACAGCCGGCGGCAGGTCCTTTTGACCCTCCTGTGCTCCTGCTTTTTCTTCATGCTTGACTGCGAGCCGGAGCCCGAGTCTGGACAGTATCGTTGCCGGGGGGCGGTAAGGTGTCGCAGAGACTGCGAGAGCGTCATCGTCACTCTGCAGCAATTCCACATCGGGCCATTCGATATACTCAAAGACGACAGGGTGGTTGGGACGATCAGTGGAGCGGACGACATCTGCAAAGACTGTCGTCTGCTCCACAACCCAGTCACCTTCCTAACCCCAAACCTGGAGGAGACCGTCACAATCTCGCTAAGGCTCAACCCCCAGATCAGGAAGACTATCGCCGGATTTCCGCAGTCTATGCAGTGGTTCGTCAAGCAGCAAATGCTGGACACCACCTTTGGCACACCCGACCATGGCCACCGTGGCGCTCCCAAGTGCTCGGCGTGTCGCCCCTCCATGAAGCGAAAGGCGGTGGAGCAACGAGCTGGTCGGAGAAAGCGTGCTCGCCAGTGACTCTACTGATGTGATACGAGGGTTCAAGGCGGCAACGCCTCGAGCTGTGGCACACATGAGTGAGAGCCGAAAGCGGCCTACGTATAGCGTGTCCGATGGTCTCTGCTACGGTTGGAGTATTCAGTCCCAGTCTTGTCTCATCCTTCTTCCTCTTCCTCCCATTCTTGCTCTTCGGCATCACCCTGCAAGGCCGTGCTTACAAACAATCTGACATGTGGTGGCCTTCTTCGCTTCTCGCGTTGCCCGCTCTGGACGGGAGACGCATGCACTGCATCCAGTGGATAGTCGCCGACGACAAGATGGATGCAATGTGGGACCGGAGCGTGGCGGTTGACTGGTAAATTGACATCGGTGTGTCAATGCTTAGCTGACACCTCAACGTGATTTTGCGACTCGGCTGTCCGCTAGGATTGACTGCGCCACCGTGCGCCACAGCACGCACGTGTTCGTGCCGTCACCGCACAGATGTCTTAGTCTAGCGGCCATGAGGTCGGGGTGCGGCTTCAAACTGCTCCCTACGACCTGGGGCTACACAACGACTTCGTAGTATCCCTGGATGCATTTCTCAATGGTGCAAGAGGAGAGCCAAGGCAAAGCGCAGTCGCGAGCAAACTATAAGGGTAGATGCAAACTTCTATGCGACCGATATTGCGGCTCTTCTCCATGGCAAGTATGTAGGTGAGTACTGAATCTCTCGGATGGGTCCAAGCCACTGTTCAAGCGGCTTTGAGGCTGAGGAAGGCAGTACAGTTGAGTTCCTTCGCCAACCCGGATGCTTGTAGCTGATCAGCTACAAGCTTCGTCTTCAACCAGCAGGCCGGTTGGCGAACGTGCGGAGGTCTGAGCACTTAGACTTGTAACGTTATAGCTCACAGCTTGAAGGCTTCCTATCGACCCAAGCTCTCTTAAACACTAGCTTTTCCCTTAATTAGGCTAGGTTTGGTCGTCCAATCTAACGCCCTGTCGGTGATGACGTAGTGGCCTGCACGTTGCCGTTAGCTAACCTGACGAAGTCCGATGCCAACATGTTCTTCTCGTCTTAATACACTGTGTTCGCAATACTCGTATGCCCATCAACGCCCCACGTGGTGATGCACACCCCCTCACCTTCTGGATTGACTACGCCGTCTCTCCTTCAAGTCAGCCCGCTTGATCGGCATGAAGGCGCCATCAAGCTGCCTTGCCAGTACGGTAGCTTAGACTCTGCGTACTCTTCGGTCGTCCTGCGCCGGGCAAACCTACATTGATCAACTTTACCGGCTCTGCGGTGCACGGCGGCGGTTCGTGCCAGCTTTCTGTCACCTATGTTTGCCCTTCATCGAGCGACAAGAGGAAGTGGAAGGTCATGCACAGCATCGCCGGCGGCTGTCCTGCGTCAACTGCCGACAACCCGGCGTACAGAGCTGCCAACGCAAATGATCGTCATTAACCCAGATACTGCAGCGGCTCTACCGGGCAGCTGTGCCAACATCAACACTTGTATCTCGTCTATCTCTTCAACAGAGCTTGTGCCGTAGAGCGAAAAATATGCTGGACCGACTATGACTGTTGTTGATGGGACTGTGTGCAGGAACGGAGGGATCCTCACAGACGGTTCGCCAGTCCGAATGGGACAGCAGCGACGTTACTTCTGGGAAGTCGGACACCACTCTTAGGACCAGTGTCCGATTCAGTACCAGCCACATGTTGATGACTGCAAAATGCTGTGGACCTTGCGGGGTGCCCTCACTCCAGAGACCTCTGTCCGCTAACCTGATAGTTGTTTCATTACAACGAAGCGCTTTCGTAGGCCTCACTGTCAAATCGAAGATCATTCACCCATCTCAGTAATCTATCTCAGTGACAAGGACATACGGTACTGGATCGAGGCGCGCCAAAGCACGCTTCGTTCTCTATCGTGTTGCTTGAGCTTTGCCGGCTTGCTAGTGCACCCTGAATTGGTAGGAGCGATAGGAGGCAAGCACGCTTGCTTTGTTGGCCCGACTACGGTACCCCAGTCTCAAGAACTTTGATCGGGCTTTGCCCAATAGTTCACGGAGCGAGGGCGGATACTTGTGAGAACGAGTGAATGGAACCGTAGCGGTAGTCAGGAGGGTAGTTGATTTGGACTACTAACTTCACTGGACAAGTCGGAAGTCTAGGGAGCGAATCTGACGCCGGAAGATGATGTGTCTGTCGTTTCCGTATATCAAAAGGAGGGAGATTGCTCACCACGATCAACTCATCACCAACTGTCGTCAACGCCGGCGTGTTGAAGGACGACAAGCCGCAGCCACTGCATCCATCTAAAGCCTTGCTTTCTTAATGCGGTCATGTTTCATCTGCATGAGTGCGCCTTCTGAACGCGAATGTCTGAGCTCAGCGCCTACCAAAACCATCTTGCTCCTTACTCTATCGGCAGCTTGCACTGTGTCAGTCTACGGGTCACAGGTGCGTGAGGTCTCACAACTGGCTGCGCCTGTTTGATGTGCTCGATCACATTCCCAACCACTAAGCAAGCAGCTGGTTTGCTATAAATCACCCCGACTTCCAGTTCTGCAGGTTTGTACTGCAGCTATTGCACGCACAAGAAGTAAACTAACAGCAACCTTACCGCGCCTCTGTCCAGACACTATTCACGTCTGCTCGCGATCCCGCCATGCAGCCGACGGAGATCTACTCCATCACTTTCGGCGGCGTTCTCTTCATCTTCCTGGGCTTGCGCCTTGCAACGTTGATAAGCCAGAGGCGCTACCGGAGACTAGTGACAGCGGCCTTGAAGCACCTCATCTATCCACACCTTCACAAGCGCTTCCTCGGCATCGACCCGCCTCCTCGCTATCAGGCGCTCCTCCAGGCCGCGTACTGTGCTGGCACACTCGCTTGCAACATAGTCGGCTCAACATCGGCAAGCGTCGCTGGCTTACGTGCGGGTCGCATATCTACCGTGACCTTCGTTCCCTTGGTGTTTGCCACCCCGCTAGGCTATGCGGCTGACCTTCTGGGACTGAGCACTGCGACCTTCGTACGCTTCCACGGTTACCTTGCATTAATGATGGTAGTCCAAGCTTCCTTCCACGTCGCCACCATCATGGCCGAACGTCCCTTTTCTAGCAAGGACCCAGTGCACTTCAGCGGGCTCTTGGTGCGATCTTCCGCCCGAACAGAGCAGAACCAGGGCTAACACACCACCAGGCAGCAATTTTCTGTGCGCTACTCCTGGTTGCGCCTTGCTCCAGAAGATACTGGTACGAGGTCTTCCTGAAGACGCACATCTGCCTCGCCGCGCTAGCGATGTACTTTCTTTGGGTGCATCTCGCGCACTTCGACTCCAGCTCCAAGTATCTCGTCATGGGAGCGTCTCTGTTGCTCGCTCTGACAAGTGCTTCACGCTTGGGGTTCATCCTGTACCGCAATGTCCGCCCGGGGAGACCGTGGCCGCAGGCGAAGATCTCTCGGCACGGTGATACCGCTCACGTCAAGATCTGGCTGACGAGCCCGTGGAAGGTTCAAGCAGGCCAGTATGTACAGGTGTGGATTCCCGGCATCAGTCTATTCAGCACACACCCGCTTGTGGTGGCGTGGTGGGACGAGGACAGCCAAGGCAGGGCAATAGCGATCCATCTGCACGTCCGGGCCCGGAAAGGCTTCACCAAGGGTCTCGTTTCCGGGCCCGAGACTGAGACATCGCTACAAGCTTGGATAGATGGACCCTATGGCGCGAGCCGGAAGCTCGGCAATTACGCGACGGTGATACTGCTGTGTACCGGCGTCGGCGTCGCAAACCAGATTCCATATATCAAAGAGCTGCTCCAGTGCTACAGAGAAGGCAGTGTTCGAACCAAAAAGGTGGTGCTCCACTGGGAGCTCTATGACGGCGACAATGCTGGCTGGATATGCGACTGGATGGATGATCTGTTGTTGCAGGACACCGACCACGTAAGACAAGCCCACCTAGCCAACCGTGGAAGCCAGCTGAAAGTCTTAGATACTCCAGATGAAGGTGTACGATTGTTCGCGAAGTGGGAAGAAGATGGGATCGCGCGGCAAGACGAAGCCGAAGGAGGAGATTGGCGAACACAATAGACTCGCTTGGGCGTTCGGGACAATGGACGTTGAGCAAGTGCTGCTGGAGGAGAAGCGCACCCGAATCGGCCAGATGATCGTTGCAGTCTCCGCTAGCCCTCCAACGCGAGACGCCGTGCGCGGGATAATCTGCCAGTACCTCGAGGATGACAACGTGCGGCTAGTCGATCATGCGTTCCAACCCTTGCAGTGAACCGAGCGCACAAAGACGTCTCAACCAGCGGAGCTCTAACACGGACTACATACAAGTCCGACTTGTTTCCCGTGCTGTCCCTAGTCTTCACACCAAACCTTGCAATGTTCCGGCTGGACAGTATCCACAGCGGAACCCGTCACTTTCAAAGCGGATGGCGCCCGCCAGAGCGTGCGTCCCGTCCGTCAGGTCCATAGTATCGCATTCGACAGAAGACAAGAGTCCACTGCAATGCTCAGATCGGACAGGGAGGAGATGGTGCAAATAATCATGGTATAGAGGAAAAGACCGTTCTTTAGTCATTGTCAAGGGCTAGGTAATAGATCAAGCAATAATAATCAAACTATAACCGGAGCATGCAGACAGAGACACGTAACACAAGCACCCAGCATTTCAATAGATACCGACTGCACAAGCATCGTCTGTCGTCTCAAGGCGTGCAAAGTGGATGTCCGCGTCGATATGCTTTCCATTCTACAATCGCAGAATTCGGCACTTGGGCCGATTCCTGTGCGCTAGGCAGCAATGCAAAGTCGGACACTAGTCATATAGTCAGGCGTGGATCTTGAGGGCGCCGCAGAAGGCCGATCTACACGCACCGTCGCCGTCTTCACCTCTTTCGTTCCGTTCTTGTGCTTGATTGTCAGTGTTGGAGCCTACTCCAGCCACCTGGAAATGGGACCCGGTCTTGATTCCGAGGGATGGCCTAGCTTGCTGCGTCCAGGGTTGTGTCGACCTTTCGGAGTGCGCGTTTCGATAGAGCAGCTCTAACAACCTCCTATTGTCTTCTGACAACTGCCGAGACCTCGCTTGTTCGTTGCACAATTGCTGCTCAATCGAGTCACCGCGCCACCGGAGATTTTTGCATTCCCATACGAGTCCGGCATTTGTGGCCGAGAGGTGCGCGCAAGTTTGGCAGCGATAGCTCGTGGACCATATCTGTACTTCCAGTCAACGAAGTATCATCTTTGGCGCCTGAGTCCTCTCTTGAGACTGACCGGAGCAGCAGCGTGAGAACTTTCGTTAGTGGGGGGTCTGAAGAAGTTGTGGTTCGATCTGGCACTCTTCCATGCCCGAGGCTGAACGCCATCTTCAGTTGCGCTGCCCTGGCTCATGGGCGACCACGTTGTCCCGCACTCAACAGCGCGAGCGTCTTCGGTGATGGTGGAACCTCGGAGAAAGCCGTTTGAGGTGACACTCGAAGAAGGAGCGATGGTGTTCATAACGGACGAAGACCTGATGCGTCGGTGATGTTTTGCTAGGTTGGGGACTTTTATGTGCAAGGTCCCTCGAACCTTGTCATACACGATAGCGCTCGTGCAGAGACCACGGTATCCCTCGCAGAGTATCGAACTATTCTTCTCCGGATCGCCATCCGTCACAAACACAGCTCTGCCGAGAACGTGCTCCCCAGGCACGGCATATCACTGGTGCATCACGTTGCACGAGCAGCTCAGCAAATTCGGAGAAGACACTACGACACCGCGCCCTTGGGTGTCTCGTGTCCAACCTTGGAGATGGTAGACGAGCTACGACCGCTCCGGTTGGGCTTTGACAGACCTTCAGGCTGTGGGTGAGGGAAAGCTGGGTAAGCTGGTGGTAGAACCGAGCCCGAAACCGTGTTGGCGCTCATGACGGCTTACTCAAGCTACTTACAGAACGCCTGCCTGCAAAACGCTTGTTGTTCCTTGGCCGACGAGATGGTAAATGCACGATATCGAACAGGGCAACATGTCAAACGTGTCCCAGCCACCAAACCGTAAGACAGTCACACGGAGTAGCGTCGCAATGGTCGACGAACCAATTAGCGCAGGCGTGCTAGGTAACGCCCTCAGATCAGACAGGTCGACTATGATCAATCCACTTGCTAGGTAGAACCACAACAGAGCTAGCATAGATGAGCGAACCTAGTACGCCTAATGTTATATCCTCCATAGTCTCACAAGAATTTGTAGGGGCTTATCCGTCACGAAAATGTCACCTGCTACAGATGTGCCGACCGCAGACAACAGACACCGATATCATCTGCTCGGATATCCACTATACCAAAAGCGGAACCGAAGGCGGACAGTCCGGTCTGGCGGGCGGCACGGTTTTCTGTTAGGCCTCGCGCGGGTGCGGGATGGAGGTGGAGCGTAAGACTCGAAGAAAATTAGAGCGCGGTTTTTCGACATGAGTCGCGTATTACTTGATTTGCCGTGTCTTCCTAGCGAGGCATTATTCGTACCGTCCTACGTCTTCGCTCGAACAAACGTCGTCAGGAAGCTACGATATAGGGCCACCCAACGCCGTTCCGTTCTCAACACAAGCTTTGGTGTAATGTGGTCGTGTTCTGTTTGTCGCACGTTGGTCTGTGCTTCGCCGGGACACCGGGCGCGACCTTTCGTGGTTGCTTGGCTGCTGCCTAGGGCAACCACTCCGACATCTCTAAACAAACTGAAATGCGGCTTTGACGTTGAGCTTCTCCAACGCGTCGCGACAATATGGAAACCCAATCACCAGATTATAAAGAGCTATATCTTCGAGCACAAAAGGATCGCGAGGAAGCCGAGAGAGCACAACAGAAAGCCGAGAAAGCGCAACAGGAAGCCGAGAGAGCGCAACAGGAAGCCGAGAGAGCGCAACGTAAAACAACACTTCCCGAATACCTCGACAGCTGTCACACCCAACTGTACCTAGGTCTTAATGTCCAAACGGACTCGAAGCAGTCCACGCAAGGGGATCCGTCAAATGCAAACGATAAGATTCGGCCGAGGCGACTTCGCTGGTGGAACGACTTCCCTGATCGTCAGGCGGCCATGTGGAAGTTGTTAGTCAATTCCGACTTTGTCAACGAAACGCGATTTCCCACGACGATTACGCTGCGAGAGAATGGGGAGATGATTCGAAGGAGGCAAATGAGCTCAGAGCTAGACCTGCATCACTTCGAACGAGCTACAGCGGAAGACCCCGTCTCGAACATCATCGGTGAGATGCATGACAACCTCGTGCTGCGAGAAGCCTTCAACATCGAAGGCTCTGTCAGATTCGAGAATCACAGCAACACTCTGAGCCCCGACGAAGAGATTCAAGAGGGGATGCAACGCATGACACTATCAGGTATGGGTCGTCGACGATCGCCGCGTCTCGTGGCCCAGCGCAGCAGCACGAACGCATCAGAACTTCCGACTTCCTCGTCCTCAAGTGCCCGAACGGCAAGACGTACCCCTTACCCCCGCGCCGACCAGTTCTGTGTCTACAACATCTCGACGGGCACACAACACGCTGACACGCGGATTCCTGTCTTCGTTGTTGAGTACAAGCCCCCTCACAAGCTAAGCTCCAATCACATATATACGGGGCTGGATGAGGTAGACCTCGACGACTTGTTGTTGTACAAGGACACAGACGGGACGAAAGAGCACTGCCAAAGGTTGGTAGCGGCTGCGATCACACAAGCTTTCTCGTACATGGTCCGTGCAGGACTGGAGTTTGGATGCGTGCGCAACGGCGAGGCCTCCATATATCTCCGGATACCGGAACACGACCCAGGTACAGTCCATTACTTCTTGTCTGTTCCCAAAGGCGACGTTGGAGACTTGACGGGATGGAACAGGAGCGATCAGGGTAACAACCGACTCCATCTGACATCTGTGGGCCAGCTGCTTGCATTTACCCTTCAAGCTCTTAAATCACGACCGCGAGACAATGCTTGGCGCGTACGAACTCTCGAACAGCTTCCAACTTGGGAAATGGATTACGGTGTCCTATTGGAGGCTGTGCCTACGAGAGAAGTGCCATCTTCGGAATACCGACCGCCTCCGATGAATTACTTTGTACGCATGTCACCGATCCGACTACGGCGTAGGGGAAGCCTGCCGCGACCATCTTGTGATGATGGTGAAGAACAAGCGCGGATGAGCGACAGCGAACGTGATGATCCGGATTCGGAAACGCCTAGTCGACCCCGTCGACGGCAGCGGCCGCAAGCTGGACTTGACTCCTCGGAAGCGACCAACTCACCGACTGTTCCAAGAGTCCCACGACGAAACTCCGATCAACGATACTGCTCCCACAAGTGTTTGCTGGGGCTGATGGGAAGAAGTAGCTTTGACAGACGCTGTCCGAACGCTTCAAAGCATGGACAGGGGCGACATGCACTCAATAGTGGGCAATTTCTCGACTTGATATGTTCGCAGCTGTCTCGAAGTGTCGATGTGAATTTCGGACCGATCGGTCGGCATGGGTCCAGGGGTGTTCCGTTCAAGGTAGTGCTGGAGTCTCACGGTTACACATTCATTGCGAAATGTGCACCTGAACACTTCGCTTCCCACCTTTCATACGAGGGAGCCATTTACGAGCGGCTTGAGTCTCTCCAGGGCACACATATACCAGTCCATCTCGGCGTCATTCGATTACCACAGCGGTATCTCTACGAAGGCATTGCCGACCTCACTCACGCCATGTTCCTCAGTTACGCAGGAACGCCCATCGGCCGGCAGCTCAATCCCGCCGACCGCGAGCAAGCCGAAGAGAAGGCAATGGAGTCTTTCGAGGAGATCCACCGGTTGGGCGTCGTTCAGAATGATGCAGCGCCCCGCAATGTACTCTGGGATGCCACCAATGGCCAAACGATGGTAATTGACTTTGAACGCGCTGTGATACCGCGCGCTCGGGTCCCGTTGGAAGTCATTTCTACGAACAGAAAGCGGAAGATGGATGGCAGCATGGCGAAACAGGGAGCGGACGTTTATGCCAGAGAGAGAAACAAGTTCCGTTTCGAGATCGGGCTTTCACGTTGCGGCGTGGTGGGCTAGTGGCTCTTAGTTATGAAAAGCCGTGCGGAGACGTAAAGGCTTGACCAGACTAAGACTCGGACGAGACTGATAGGGTAACGAAGAAAAGTAAGACGCAGCGCGGACCCAAGCTCAGAGAAGGGATCTAGGAGCATTGTAGTGCAGAAGAAGTCTGTAGCAAAATTGCTCGCTACTCTTGTGCATCATGACAATTCTATTGCCACGGGAGGTTGGTGGGCCGAGTCAACAATGGCCGCGGGCCTGCATCTCATCCTAACGAAGCAAACAAGAATCGAAGCCGATTTGACTTCTTAGCAACGCTTCTCGTGCTCAAGCAGCCTGCACTTTGTGGACAAGCATCACGTGTAGCTTGCAGAGACGTGCTAGCACCAATGTAGTATAGCTGATAACACGAGAGAGTGTTCGAGGCAAGATGTGTAGTAGATTACCCGTGGAGTTGGGTGCCCAAGGACATACTAGCTCTCCGTCTCTATCGCTTTTGCTGTTCCAAGACGCTGTACGGGCACGTGGTTGTGCCTTGTAGGGAACGTTAACGCCTGCCTGAACACATGTTCCCCTGGCAAGCCTCCTACTCTGACACAGGGAGCTCGAGCGAGCGGCACCCTCGTATGCAACCCCGTTTTCATTGTGAGGAACCTTCCAGAGGGACTGCAAGCGTCCATACAACATGCCTAGCCGCGTCTCCGCTTGGCAGGTTCGCGTATCTAACCTCCCGACCTCCCGATCGATGGATCTCTATCGTGCTCAGGTACTGAACTGCACGGTCGTGGACTCCTCGGACTAACATCTGAGGAAAAGCTACCCGAAGTTACAACGCTACCCATCATGCTGTAGAATGTGTCAACTTACTCATTTCCGTAATCTGCCTCGTTCGTAGATTCCTCGCCTGTGCAAGAAGGCTACACCGCTTAGCAGCTGGTCACGCGTTACACGTCTCGTCTCTTCGAGCAATCAAATGCTCTAGCGCTGCAGGCGTTCCGTCTGCTATGCGTTGTACCACAAAGACAGTACCGAACGTTCCGTATGGAGTAAGAGTATAGCATTCGCCAATCTTTGAGCACTACGTCAGGAGTGCCAGGGGTCGGAGTCAAACAGAATCAGGTCTAATTGCAAGGAGGACAGCACACCTGAAGGACGCCATGTAGTGTACACGTCAGCTAAGACTAGTCTTTCACTCAAAACCAAGACCGGCCACACCGTGCGAATTTCCTGAATTGGCTCCGAACGTTGACAACTCCAACGGTACGCCGCGGGCATCGTTCGAACGTTCGAGCTATCCACACGCGTGGCTATGCTGCGTTGATGTTAACGTCCCATACCTTCATAAATTTGCGAGCTTCGCTAGATGTATCTTATGCACAGATTGCTGGTGAAGGATTAACCTTAGATCCTTGGTCATCTCAGAGCCATCAGCTCCGTTTTGTGTGATAAAGATTGTGGATGAATGTCGAAGAACATTTAGCTTGCGGAACTTTCCGCTAACGATAGTTTGTCCTGAATATCCTTTCGTGCTGCGCTGTGCTACTGCTTCTGATACTGCTTCTCATATCCCGAAGGCGGAGATGACGTCGCTCATCAGACGGCGTAGATATAGCCCTCCACTTAGTCTTCTCCGACCTCTAAGGGGAAAGCTGCCGCTCAAAATTTCCCCAACGCTCTGGTGAGAGTGGGACGTATTGCCCAGACCGTATCGTTATCCTTTGTAGAAACGCTCTGCCATGCTCGTCCCTGAACGCGATCGACTCATGCTCTTCCCAATAGCCCGACTTGCGACGTTTTCTTCGAGAAGATTTGTCAAGTGATTCAATTAAAAATTCGGGTTGCGCTTCGGCTTTGCGTTTCTTGGAAGGTTTCGGTCGTCTTAACTGAGTGTACTGGAGCCCACCACCCTCACTTTTTGAGCTTCCTTCCATCCTCTTCCAAACCGTATACGAACACAATCAAGATTTCCATGTGTTCGCGGAAAGCGTTTGATGACTGCCTCTCGTGGAGTAGCGTCCCGACACCGTCCGTCCTCTTTACTAGAAGCTGGGGCAAAGCACTTCGCAGGAGAGTGTGGCTCGTCAACAGGCGCAAGAGAGATATCATGATCATTGCGATCTGGTCAAAAGGGCTGCCTAATGTGTACGATGCCTTTGAAGTGGCAGAGTGGTTAGGTTTTGAAGAGAGGAGCCAGGACAAACGCAGGCGATTGGAACATCATCGGGATGAGTATCTTGTGTTAGGAGAGATCTCTGCAGACGAATATAGAATACTGGCCGTGTTCGATGGGAGATCGGTGGGAAGGTTCCCCTTAAGTGTAGCTGGGCAGACAGGATCAGCCTCCATTCCCGATGGGTTCTCAATCACCTCAAAGCAGAACGGCCAAAGAGCAACTGGAAGTTGAAATGTACCAAAGGACTGGCATTAGGGGGCAGAGTCCGCAATCCCTCAATTTCATAGGCTTCATGATAGAGTCCTTCAACAGTCCCATGACCTCATTCGTGGTGAGATGAGCCCAACTAGGCGTATGCTCAATGAAGTATGATATGGGAAGGGTAATTGAGACGCTTCACGGGACATATGGGCTCATTTTGCATCATCATTTTGTTGCTACCATCAATCGTAAGACATGAGATCTGGCAGCGGCCATCTACTGGTCCTGCAGACCGGCCACACGAAGCGCCTGGACTTAGGAATTCTTTTCGTCGTCATCTTCTCCGCAATACATGCAGACTAAACATACTATTAGCCATCAAAGTGATTAACGCTTAAGCTGTACTCATATTTTCCACTCTGGCAGTACCACCCACGTCCTCGAATTTCCGGTGGAACATAGCTCATCTCCTGCCGCTTTCGATTTCCGTAGCGGCTCAGCTTATTATCGTCGCAGGAGAGCATCCACCACTTATCATTGTAAGCAAGCATGCTGCAGACATCCATGGGAGAAGGCACATTCACAACCCAGCCACTTTTCTGAGCGAGTTCGTCAGCGTGAAAACAATGAAGCTTTTTATGCATACCTTACCATGGCACTGCACTGTAGCCTTGCCACCCATGCGGCGCAAGAACGTATCCATCCTCACTACGCCCTTCAATCGAGCTTCATAACTGTTCCGCTCTTGATCGCTTCCAGGCCTCTCGAAGCAGTTCATGGGCGCTCCTTTCATTACAATCTTGCCCTCATTTTCGGATGTTTCCAAGACTATCACATCGTCGTCTTTCTGGCAGCGAATGCTGATTTGGGGGGAGTGAGTAAAGAAGGCGTCTTCTGGTATCGTAAATATTCCCATCGCAATGAACGCTATGTCAAATCATCAGTACACTACATGGCTAGCAAAGGCATTCAGCAAGCTTACTGACACGCTGGTGCGTAAAGGTGGCGGCCTCTTCAAGTAGGTCGTCGACGCGTCCGTTACGCGTGTGAGACGCGTCAAAGTCATTCGCCCCTAATTAACCGTGGTTATTCAGTCTGATCCGGCCCTCCGGTGGGTCAGAACCCGCGGTATTTGAAGATGGCTCGACACTTGATAGAATGATAGCGCTCTTGTCGTCGTGAAAAGAGAGTATGAGTTCTATTGCTATGTATGTCATGAGCGTACTGTATTGCATTTGACGACTTGCCAGACCCAGCCTCCGAATACTACGTACCCTAAGACCCCCTTTGCTCTCTAGGACGAGGTCTAAGATAAACCATCGAATCGACCTCATCTACCCTCGCCGGACATCGTCAAGATTTCTGGCTGTCGAGCCAGCCTACGACTTCGGCTTCTCGGAAACAGGCGACACCTTCAATGCGTAGTAGCTGGCTTTCGAAACCCAGGCTGTATACAACCATCCCACTGCCCAATATCGTAGCATACTTCCGATACTGCTTGAGATGTTTCCTGTGCACGAAAGGATCCATTTTGAAGCCGAAAGTGTGTTTATACTCTATCCAATGGCACAGAATGCCATGAATCATGGTTGGAGTACGAAAGAGGATGTCCGGCGTTATCTTGATATTCTGCGTCATTCCATCGCCCGCGGCATCCCGAAGTTGCCGCTTTTGTTGCATCTCATCCATCAAGTTGTCTTGAAAAGTCCTTACTTTATCCACAAAACTGCTTTCCGCGCACAAAGCTCGCTCTGCTCGGACCAAATTCTTCTGCTTGCGTATAGCTTCTCCAGCTGGATCTCGATCAGGAGGGACCAGTCGGAGTGCGCCTTCGATGATTGCCGAGACAATGCCCGCTCCAATGGTCGTCCCGGTGATTGCGAT
>Ga0160428_1001141_pt1 | contig 21915 bp, 20 predicted proteins | sample SolpanmetagenomM_FD_108198 | JGI IMG/M metagenome (GOLD analysis project Ga0160428, IMG submission 108198) | Solar panel surface microbial communities from Lawrence Berkeley National Laboratory, California, USA - M | ecosystem: Engineered > Built environment > Solar panel > Unclassified ... | reverse complement strand
TGCTCGTACGCAAGAATAGAGCAAGGATGCATTAGGAATAGCATCAAGATAATGTGCGAGCTTGTCAAGTTGGCCCCCAAGCATAAGAAGCCCAAATCGGTGCAAGTTGGTGCGGAACATTGTGACAGGGTTCAGATGAGTAAGAGAATCAAGCATGTCAGCGCAAGAGTGTACTGTACAAACAGTGGAAGGAACGCGGAAAGCGTGAAACCACGACGTACGATGCGAAGGCGAGTATGGATATTGCGATTGAGGTACTCCATATTTAGGCTGTTGCGAGCCGCAATGCTTCGAGCTTAGCCTTGCTCTTGGCGCTGGACATAGGTCTTCACTGTTGTGACTCTCTTCACTACTCGCAGTATAAGGTACTTGCACATCAGCGTCAACTGCATCGTGGAATCATACATACCATCCCGATCTTATCGTCGTCAAAATGCTGCCACCAAGCGCGAGCAAGCAGAATGTTCGACCTTCGACGTATAGCCGGACCTCGTCTGCTGGTCCGTCCAGCTACGAACTGCTAAACCCTCAAGATAGTAGTCACCACACTGGCAGCCCTGATTTGACAGAAGGACTCTTCGACGACAAGCCCAGTGCCTGGACGAGATGTACTCCATACATTGCTATGCTCTTGCAAATCACAGTTATCTCGTTCCTGATACTTGTCATACCGCTGACTATTTGGTTACCGTTCACAACGACTGCACGCCGACTTCTGTACACCACAGGTGTTGCCATACTGGCAAGTGTGATATCATCCTTTGTCACGTCTCGTATTCTCTGGCTACAGGATCTCCTGCAGGGACACCGTTCCATGTCGCAGCGCGTGCATCGAGCCCAGACTCTTCTTCTCGTTGGCTCCTTTCAGCATCAGCTGAAGAACATTGAGATAACGCTGGCATTGCTCCTCTTTGGTTTGATGACATCAGCGATCATTGGCGCATTGACTCCTACGAGTGCAGGTAGGCTTGTACCTTCCTGGAGTGCATTATATACTGGACTTGAGTACTATCCGGATAACGGTGTCTACCCGATAGGGGTTACGACTTGCTGGACGTACGACCCAGCACAGGGCGGCTATTGATGGCAGCTGGACGATTCATCTTTTCTAGGGGTCAACCCTAGTGCTACAGATCAGGCGTGTCCTAACCGAGTGTACGATCGTGTTTTGCTAGACTGGAAGACCTTGACACAGGTTGAGGCTGGCCAGGCTCAGTCTGGACAGGGCTACTATCCGGCTTCTGGACAGTGCGCTTCAACAGTGCGTGGCGGTATAGCCTGCAGTGCTCTTGGATCGTTGATCAATGTTGGAGCATGCGACTTGCTTGCCACGTTCCAGTGCATTGAGACATTGCAGAAGGACTTAGCCGTAACTGCGTGTCTGCCCGTCTTCACCAGCAACCCAATCACTTGTAGTTACGCTGGCGTCAGTGCTGTATATGATGGCTATACAGTGAAGTCTATCGTCTCAAGCTCATGCTCGATCAGTACCGTCGTCGCTCCGACGACTGGCATGGCCTTCCATCCTATCGACAACAACTCTTCCTTGATTGGAGTTTGTACCTCTGACCGCCCAGTCGGCGAAGCAACTGTACTGTTTGCCGACTACTTACTAAACACTCGTCTGGTCCAACTCTTCGACCCAAGTTTGATCTCGCTAGGAGACTCTGCGATAGAATGCAACATCAGTGTGAACGCGCAACACATATCATTTCAGAAAGTCACACTACTTCGGGACATCTTTTTTCCAGGAGTCACTGACCGATACGGCTACTACATCAACGGCACTGGCGAAACTTGCGATCCAGCTCCTGCAGTCAGCAAGTTGAGCTCCATATTCAGTCTGGATGCAAGTAATGGGCAGCCATTCGAGAGGCTGACGAACCAGTCTCAAGCACTGACCGACCGCTCGTTGGCAGCTGCTGTTTTCTCAATTACGAAGCATCTCGAAAACTCGATCGAGGCAGCCGTTGTCGCGGCTGAGGACTCGCTATTGACATACAATAAAACTACTGGGCGAATTGAACAGATCTCGTTTGTACCAGCATTTCCAGGCTCGACGAACTCTCTAGAAGACTACCTTGGTGTTACGTGAGTCGGCACCGAAGTACTTACTATGTCGAGTACCTAGCTACTCAGACCTACGCATACAGGCTCGCCACGTACGTCGGTTATCACTGGGGAGCGGTGGCTGTGTCCAGTGCCGCCAAGGTTACTCCCAATATGCCAGTGTACCGAATGGATATTACTATGCCTTATGATCGCATCGGCTCCGGGTCGTGGTGGACAGTGCTTTATATCTTGCCTGCAGCCCTCTCGGTAGGCGCACTGATGAGACTGATATGGTTATGTCGATGGACGAAGGGATGTGTTGGGTTGTACAGCCGACGTCTATAATTGTGACTGTAAAGCTGGAGGTCGAAGAGGAGGACAGAAATAGTGAACTCAGCTGGAGGAGATCTCCGGGTTTGATATCGCACGTGTCGAGGAGGACACTATCCGCCATGATCGTGATGTCAGTGACTGTCCTCTGAGAGACCGTAAAGGGTATTGATGCTTTGGTACTTTGGAGGATGATGAGCACTGGTCGACATCACGTGACGACGCGTCATGGTTTCAGATTCAAACGCCACTGTTTCACATTTAACTCTGATCCACATCTCTTGCTATAGTCACTTGGGTCTCACACTAATACCAGGCACTATCCTCTTGCTCTTCCTCTTTCCCCTACAAAATATTGCATTCTCTGTCCTTGGGTACTAACTGTTGGTCTTGGAAAACATCAGAAAGATATATCGATATTCGACATGACGCGCAATAAGACACGACCATTCGTCAACACCGAACGTCTACGCGTCGTTACTGCTGTATTTGTCGAGTGTATCCACCGAATCGCTTAAGCGTGCAAGATCATTAGTCTCCCATCGTGAGCATTTCGGCCTAGCATGCCGCTGAACACAAGATCAAGGGCAGCCTCGACGGCAACGCCCCTCCTGGCCGGACTCGAGGCAGCCCACGAACTTAGACAGAAATGTGGCACCCTAGCACAGTCGTATGGTCTTTTCGCGCGATTGCCTTTTGAGATACGGCTAAGAATCTGGAGACTGCTCCTACTTTTACCTCTAAACACCAATTCACCGGAACCTCAGTTGATCAGGGTATATGAGGATGGAGACCCAGATTTTATTCCATTTCCCGAAAATGATGAGCCAGGATTGGACGCGTTAATCGAAGACGAGGAGATCGAGGTTATCGTACCTACTCGTGAATACAATCTCAGCTGGACCATATTGCTAGCAAGCAGAGCAATTTACTAAGAAACCTCGGATGTGTTTTACCGCGAAAATCTATTCTTCCGGCTACACATACAAAGCTTGGAGAAGAATGATGCCTTCAACCTGGCAGGGCATCTGCTAGCACTAGGTAATCTTCATGAAATCATGGGCACGCCAGGGATCGTCGCTGCCAGCAAAATGCACGCCATAGACGTTCACGGCGTTCGAGTAACATTATGGTTCCTTTGTCCGAACTTGGGGGAATCGACCTTATCACAGTCATGATTTCGATGACCTTCATCGATTCAGTGGTGGCATGCCTACACTCGATGATGGTTTTCGGCTAGAGAAGTGACCACTTCGGTGATTACCACAAATTGGTTCTCCGAGTCAAAAACAAGTACATGATGTCAGAGCAAACAGTATACGACACCTATCTAGCGCCGTTCCGTGGCTTGTATGGCTTCCGTAATGCCAAGATTATTGGTATGAAGCGTACCGATGCTGTGAAAGAAGCACGAATACATGTTCTATAGAGCCCTGTATTTGAGCATGTACACCGAACAGGACATGCATAAATGGAGAGCGCAGAACCCGCAGCTCTTCTACTCAACCCCACAGAACTTGGCGTCGGACTTAATCCCGGGAGATTTCCAAAACATCGACCAGAACATTTGTGTCTCTGCCATCTGTTCCGGCCTGGACCTTCCCATTGGACTCGAACTTTTATCCCAAGCTGTTACTACCTCAACATCTGCCGATTTGTTTTGTGAGCCTCTTGCTCTCGACCTTGAGTAAAAACTCAGCTCCTGGCTGGTTGGGGCGCGCTCCCATGAAGATGACATGGTCGAAGGCACGAATAAGACGGAGTCGGTGCTTCGAAGACGTTTGGCGTTTGTTGTGTAAGTTTGGTTGTGACGAGCGATACTCTGAAGTCAAAAAGGCGGTAAAACACGTTTTTATTGCTTGTCCGAACCTCCTGTGGATCTAGCTTGCCTACTACGCGCGCGCGTGAGGCAGAACTGAGCGAGCGAGATGCAACAATAATAGATGATAGTGGTTGATGATGATGAACAAACTAGGAGTATCGAAAGCCACGGCAACCTTAGTGCGTAATCGGCTAGGCCTTCTGTATCAGGCAACCATCCACGTCAAAAAGAGGCTGAATCAACAACAAAACATCACCTGCGCGTTAACATCGCCAGAAGGCTCCATCACCGCACGATGTCTGTCACACCACCAGCTTCATCGAGCGAATGAACCTAATTGTCCTCTTGTCTCACATTGTCCTCTTGTCTCACATATGCTCATAAGGAGGGTATCATAAGGAGAGTATCATAAGGAGAGTATCATTGTCGGAGCAATAACATTTCGTTCAATACCACTGCGGCAATCCACACATCGCTTTCAAAGTTATATCCTAAACTTCATCATCTGTAAGTCCTATATCTATCGCATTTGCAACGTCCGTTTGGTCCTGTCGCAATCCGAGAAGGCTCTTTCCACTGACAAACCACACACAGACTCTTTCTCATTCCAAAAGAACAACAACAACGCCGCACTTCCCACACTGCAGTTTCCGAGATCAACTATATCTCACACCTCACATCGGAAGTCTACTCACAAGTCAGCACGCGTTACACTACTCACCAACAACTCAACCAAGATGTCATCTTCATCTTCGAGCAATGAAGATTACCTCACGCAGTACTATGAAGCGAGAGATCTTTTCTATAAGAACCAATTCGAGGAGTGTGAACAAGAGCTAGATCGGCTCCTCCTTCAACCTAACCTACCAGAGACTCTTGTAGCGAGATTGCCCAACTGACGCTATACACTGTTTAGTGCAAACCCTACTGATATGGAAGACTGGTACTGAAGCTTTTCGCGCCAGTGGCCGATGATGAAGACGTATGATTATAGCACAAGAGTGATAGTAAATGGGAGATACTGTTTCGGGATTGCAAGTGGAACTTACTGGTATGCCTACGAGCTGGGAACGATGAGAGGTCGGAGACCCACCATAGACGAGAATAATGAGAACGGGGACCGAATCAAGGCTTGCCTGTGGGTCCAGATGAACTGATGAGGGACCAGGCCGACTTCGTCTTTGCCAAATGCATTCCAAACACAGGCGTATATGAAGTTTCCGTGCCTACTGAGAATTGTGAAGAGTGACGTATTACCGTATGTCTTTGTGGATCTGTTTGCGCATTTGGCCGAGTAAAGGCTGTCACTTCAACTCTGATTGATACGTAGTTCTCAATACAATGGCTGAGTCAAAACACTGGCAGTTTCTTGGACCATCTTGATGCTCTTCCTAATCTATCTCTGCTCTATTTCTGCATACGAGCCATGATCTTGTCATGGGCATGTTTCAGGTCTTTGAGGTAAAATGAGCATTATTCGTATTCAATGCAGTAGGACATATTCGGATCTTCGCCTAGCCTTTGACCATGCCATGGGATCACGCCTCGACCAACAGTGAGCTGAATGAGGGGATACCAGACCTGAGAGGAACGAACGAGCAAAATAAATTGACGGATATCGAGGTAACAAAGGCTTAGGATAAGGGTTCGACTACGACAGGAAAGAATAACATAGGTGTTTCAGTCGAGGCACATATAGGACAGATAGGCAGGATTAGCAAGGTCATAAGTGGTTACTGGTGTTTCGTGACTTTGTTCAACGACGATGAATCAACAAGCAGTGGCTCGACGGTTAGTCACGCCATCAGCAACGCCACGAAGGTAGTTGCGCCGACAGGTGCGTCAAAACCAGAGGTATTATACAACACTATCTAGGCGTTTCATCTCGTTGATGATGAAAGGTTTTCCTGCAGATTATATATTGTGTCAGACCACAGATCAATGCCAGAGTCATCAACCTTAATCTATGAGCTTTGTCGCCAGAATAATGGGCACAATCTATCTGCTTGCGGCAGCACCTGCTTCCACATGATTCACCACCAGATATGACTTCAGACTAGGGTTCATACTTCTATCGTTTGTGTTAACCTCCGGTCGCCTCTAGGGTGACTAGGGGAAAAGGTGTACAGCATGTAGTCAAGCAAGTATGGTGACGTTCAAATCTTCAGGAGCATTGCCGCAGTCTCTGAGCTATACTCGACTTTTTGTATCAGACAATCCGGTAACGTCTTCAAGCTTCGTTCTGACATGATTGTCATATTTTTACGTTAGTATCACATACATTCCTGCAAGTACAGTCCACATCCAGCTCTTTGCTTACTGCCATCTAGTGCCTTACGTTGAACTCATATTTATCACCTCTGTCCAGATAGACGACCTTATCATCAAGCCCAGCTTGACTTATAGCCTTCTTGAAATCTGACAATGGCGACAAGAAGACATCGTAATCACTACAAGCACATATTAGTCTCCATAGCTCTCAAACTCAGACGAAGATGCAACTTGGTCAAAGCCTGCTTCAACAAATACATACTCGTAGTGGATGGGAATAGTCACATCCGGGTTGATCAACCTGACAAGCTCGATTCCTTGCTTATCATCCATAGTCACCATCAGAAGTGGCAATGACGGTCCAGGAATAGTCGTGCCACCAAGGTGGATCAGCATGAGATCAATGGGCTTGTCGGCGTGAGTGTAGCGCTTTGGTATCTCGGCAAGCTCGTCGATGAGAAGAGTGTCGCCGGAGATGTAGATGCTGGTAGAAGGTGAGTATACTAATACCGCTGCTTGGAAAGGTCCAGTAGTAACATACCGATAGCCACATTGAAAGTCATCATCTGCTGGGCCTCCACGGCCAAGCTCAAGCATCCAGCCGTTCGTTGGTGGTACCTAAATCATGACTGTCAGCACCCAAGCAACACAGGTCCCAGAGCTTCTCTACACTTACCGCACCCAATATATCATTAGCCTTACTCAACATCCCACTAGGAACATGCTTCCCAGGCATGCCCGTCACCTTCAACCTCACTCCGTCCTTGCCTTCCACATCCACTAAAGCACTATCCCAGAAATCCAACGCCGTGATATTGCCAAATGCCTCACCATTCGCTTTCGTCTCCTCGCCTAAATGATGCTTGGCATGCGGTGTGGTGATGATGGGTAGATCGCGACGAAGTGACTCTTCGACTTTCTCATCAAAGTGATCGGCATGGTAATGCGAGAGTAGAACTGCGTCGATGCGTGGCAGATCGTGTAAGTCAACTGCTGGGTTGGTCACGCGTGTGCCGGTTACGCCGGGACCGAGATGTACGTGATCTCCTGCGTGGAGGAAGTTGGGGTCGGTCATGATGCGGACACCGGCCCATTCTCTAGTGATCAGAAGTCAGTTTGAGAACTGCACGAGCAAAGCTAAGCTTCACTAAGGCATTGACATGATGACACCAAAGCAGAGCACGAATGGCATAAACGGAAATTTGTTTCTCATCTTGTAGATATCTTTGAGCACATTAACTATCAGGACAGGTCGCAGCGAGACTTACAGGATAGTGGTGGCAGTGCCCACGAAGAATAGACTGGCATTGCCGCTACCAACAGGAGCTCCGTTGTTCGGTTTCACCTTGATCTGCTTGGCTTCTGGCAAAGACGTTGCTGCTGGGGCACCTTGCTGAGGAGCATCTCGTGTAGCCGGGAGGGCATTTGAGGGATGGAGGGTGATGTGTTGAAGGGTCGTCATTTTGGATTATTGCACGAACATGGAAGTTGAGTCGTGTATCAAGAAGTCATCCCGAATGATTGTTTCATTTTTGGGCGGGGTCATGACGCTTCATGCGGACGTTGCTCCGTCGAGTACTTCTGTTGGCTAATAGCTAATATGTGAAACACTGCTGTGTCTTTTCTTAGATCAGTCTCACTATAACAGGTAACGGAAAAGCAAGCACAAGCTAGCCAAGCTGGGGCGTGCGTTTTCGTGACGATATGCCATTACATCGTCACTAGGTCATCATGAGTTGTCGTCAATGTCCCCATACCCAAACGCCCTATCCATGCTATGCTTAGGAGCTGAAGATAGCTGCACATCATCCAATGTCGTGTCTTCTTCGGCGTAGGTGTTGTTGTTGATGAGTTAAATCAGTCCCATTCTAGGTATTGCCATGCAAGACCACATTCGTGCCCATACCATTCCGATTCTAGGGAACCAGCCCATTCAGAATTGGTCCAAAGTCATGCTCATACTGACATCAGTAGCCTCCACCATCCTTGTAAACTCCTCAAAGTTGATCTTGCCGTCACCGTCTTGATCAGCTTCCATGATTGTCTTGTCTACAATCTGCTGCAACTGTCCGTCCTTCAAATTGCTGCCCACCATCATCTTAAGCACGATGAACAACTCTCCGTTTGAGATGAAGCCGTCGCGGTCGATGTCGTAAACTTTGAAGGCGAATCGCAGCTTCTCCTCTTTATTGCCCTTGGACGAGAATGCGGATAGTCCAGAGATGAACTCACGGAAGTCGACACTACCTGAGCCGTCGTCGTCGAATATGGCAATCATACTGGACATGTCAATCAATTGCCCTTGTGAACGAAACATCTAGGTGATTAACCATACCGTGATGCAAGTGGGTTAGAAGAAACTTGTGGTAAGGACAGGAATTCATCGCGCTCGATTGTGCCAGAGTTGTCCTATAAGAGACTGTCCTTAGCCCGAGCGCTTCAAGAAGTGTTCTTTCTCTTTCTGCCATGACATACTCTGTCCAGTTTCATGAATCGTTTCCGTAGTCTGTCAATCTCTTCTCTGTCGACTGTATTGTTGTTGGCACGTTAGAACATGCTGCGGCTCTCGTTTTCCACCACAGAGAGTCTGAGTAACTAACAATTCGATCCTTGAGCAATTTGTGCCATCATCTGAGGGTCTGGGTTTGTTCCTGTGAAGCGCGGTCGGTGTGTGAGGGATCCTGATCGCGATCTTGCGTGTCCTCCAGTAGGTGATTGTGACATTATGACGGTGGTGACTGGTGGCGAGGAGGAAGATTCGAACTATACGGTGCTTCGATGAGAGGGTATGCCACGTGTTTTGTCGGTCGAGAAGGTGTGGTGATGCTTGATGCGAACCTACCTACAGGGAAGGAGCGAAGGAGGAAGCGGGGCATCGGTTGTGACTACCCTGTCGAAACTACAGGTCAAGCTGATTTCAACTCAGCATTCTTGATACAACCTTCATCCTCATACCACATCATGGAAGACCTACCCAACGAGCTGGCGTCTACGCTACAGAGCGCCCACATTATTTCGCATCCTGATGTCTCATATGACTTAAACCCATCAATGGCAGCGTCTAAGAAGACACCGGTCAACTTCAGACCCCAATCATCCCGGCGAAGGACCTCAGAGTCCTTGAGCCGGTCCTCGCAGATTCCACTCTCTGTTCTCGAACCGCCACCTCGCCGTCAGAATCTGCCTCCTTTACCTGACATGCGTTTCGAGCAGTCGTACCTCGCCCGCATAAAGCCTTACTCAGAACCTGCTGATGGAGGGCCACCAAACTATCTCATGATAACCTGGATCACGGTCCTGGATCAAGTGCTCATGCCATTGTCTCAAGGTGTCATGTGGAACCTGCTCTTACACGGATGGAGAGTATTCAATACGGCGACCAGGTTTCAGGGTCAAGGAGTTGGAGCTAAGATTAGGAGGTGGTGGTGGAGGACGAACAATTGGAAGATTCCTCCCGTGCAGCAACAAAAGAAGATGGCGGAGGACGTCAAGGAGTTCTTTGTCGACGAGTTTGGAGCAGCTGGACCTGATTGACTATGAAGGAGTACTGGCGTAATCTGCTAACCATCTGTAAATTACTGCTCATCAAGCTCTGTTGGCCACTAAAAATCACAGACTAGCACAAGAGATGGGTACGGCAGAAGACAATGTTACGGGTATAAGTGATCCGAGTACAGAAAAGTGCTCACTAGGCGTGTGCTCCGGGTACTCTGAGATCCTCCAAGATTGCTTCACTGAACATCTTGTCACAATTACCCAAATCACCCGTCTTCATGGATTCCAACGATAACAAGTTCAATGCGGAATCAGCTCGACTGCATGCACGATACCGACCACCGAAGCATTTCCAATGGCCTACCTAGTTGGGCACAAGATTCCGTAGAGGAGATATGGCTCAAAGCGACCAAGCTATCAAGCTATCAAGCTGTTGCTTGCCATTTCGTTCAGAGTCCAACAGCAACAAGAAAAAACTGATCTGCCACCAACTATCGACCTTCCTCTCGGCTACACCACCGACCAGGTACTAAACCGCCAACATACAAATCTCTGGCTGAGCTTTGGGCATGTGCCAGCACCAAGAGCAGGTATACGATGGTTGTGAGTTATTATTAGGCTCCAATTACCCTTGCCTGGTCAAGGCTACAGCACGAGCGGCTCAAAAGAGTATGCTTTGCCTCAAAGTCCACGAACTTGGCCAGTCCTGGCTATTCACTTGGCTATGCCGCCATGGGTTAAATTAACACGAGATCACGGACTGTATGCCGCGCCGGCCCACGCCTCTCGAGGAAGGAAATGGTTGTCGTAGTAGCCATTCTCGTAAAGTCTCCGATCTAGATTGTGCCTCCACTCATGTCGACATACTGGAAAGAGAGCTTTCGATTAGTGGCTTAGTCTTGTACAATAGGAAGAATCATAGCGCATAGCTAGCATCATCATGACAGAAGAGTCCTTCACTTCGTCTAAGATGTGTCACTACTAGTACCGTGAAACAAATCGATATCGTCGCCTGTTTTCTCTGTGTTCACCAATGCCCCGCTGTAACGCTTGTGGAGTCCGACGTTATTAGCGCCGAAAAGGTTAATTACACTACACCTTAACCTCACCTCACCTCCTCCTACTCTCGTATGATATTTCGCGCCTCGAGAATGGAGCCTGTAATCGCTATGCTCGCTATCAGATCGCGCATATCTTCGTGCCTCTCTGATACCGGCGCTTGGTCGTATGCAAAACGCAGAAGTTGGCACGCACCATTGTATACACGCTACATCAGATCCACCTCTCATCTTCGACTCCCTCCGCTCCAATTGCTTGTGTGGCCCTCCTGATATGCTTTCGAGAAGCGCGCTCGGAGACAAGACAAACACATGTGCCGCCGTCCTGCAACGGGACAGGCCCTAATAGGTAGGTCGATGCTTCAGGCACGCATCTCAATATCTGTGACATATACAACTGTCCAGCGCTTACTCGCGGCGGTCAGCACTGGCTGCGTCAACGAGTGGTGTGATACCGTAGATCTCTTTGCACCTATGGAGTAGTTCTCAGCAACTCATCAGGTACCATGTCGGAAATATTGATCGATACCCCGCGTCTTGCGGAGATTTATACTATGGAACTTCACCTTGATACGAATGTTGATGGATACGGTCTTTGCAACCGTTGGTTTGTTTGCTTTCGTATCAAGCCGCGATGGTTATTGGTTTCAATTGCTGGCGCGGGTATAGTGGCGACCGTGCTTCACATCCACATCACGTTCTGCCAGCTGTTTTGCTTCTTGTCTTTTCTACTCGTGCTCAGCTGTGACGAGTTTCTTGTGCTGTCGCACCTTTTGTTCTATAACACCTTCCGTTCCAAAACTTGTTCGCTGGCGACGATCAATCACCACTCTTTTCACATTGTCATATCACCACTCACATACTCCTCCCTTGGGAGTCAACTCCAAGATGCCCCTCGTTCTCACATGGCTGTGCCTGGTGCTCAGTATTGTAAACATCCACGTCAACGCAGAACCGCTCGAAAGAAGGCAGAAGAACGGAGCGCGGCAGAAGATTGCCATTATAGCGCAAACATACACGACTTCGACTGTGTCGAAGTCGTGCGCGGTATCAACGGTAAGTCCTGCGCCTGCTAACTTAATCTGTAATCAGCAGGGACAGGTCTCTGAAGATGCTGGTTTCATCTCCTCCTCGCCCGCCGGGCTGTCTATGGATGACTGCATTTCGCAATGTCTCTCCAGCTCAGACTGTCACACCTTTTCTTACGAGCCTTCCAAGAAGATATGCCATTTTTATAGTGGATCGATCAAGTCGCGTGGGTTCAAACAAGGCAACACTGGTCTTTTATGGTCAAATGAAAACTGTTACAAAGACAAGTGCGCGACTACAACAATCTACAGCACATACACTACATCAGGACTCGGCGCTCCAGCGCACCAAGCAGCTGCCACTTCCATTGAAAAATCTTCCGCGACCACCAAGGCAGACACGCCGTCATCCGTTCATTCATCACACACATCTTCTACATTCCCAGCATCTTCAGTCGCGGCCGGTTCCTCGACTAAGATCAACGAAGCTGTGCCAAAGTCATCAGCTGGCTCAGCAAGTAGTAAACCCGGCAATAAGGCGCAAGCCTCTGTGAATAGTAAAGGGACAGTACAAAACAATGCTTCTCAGGGTTCCAGCGTTGCATCCTCAGCTTCAGTCGCTACTCCATCAGGAAGAGGAGGCGCAAGTAATTCTGGTGTCGCGGTGGGTTCTAGCTCCAACGCAGCTTCGCCTTCTGCTGTAACTCCAACCGGAAGAGGAGGCTCCAGCCCGTCTAGCATTGTAGCTGCTTCAAGCTCGAGCGCAGCGTCACCTTCCGAAGTAACACCAACGGGAAGGGGAGGCGCTAACCCGTCTACCGCTGTGTTAGCACAGAGCTCAATTTCAAGTGCAGCAGCTCCTTCTAGCGTAACTCCCACAGGACGGGTGGGCTCTAACCCGTCTAGCGTTGCTCCAGTGCAGAGCCCAAGCTCAAGCTCAAGCACAGCAGCGCCTTCTAGCGTAACTCCAACAGGAAGAGTGGGCTCTAACCCGTCTAGCGTTGCTGCAGTGCAGAGCCCAAGCTCAGGTGCAGTAGCTCCTTCAAGCGTAACTCCTACAGGAAGAACTGGAGCTAGTGTCAACCCTTCCGGCGCAGGCGCTCAAGCGTCTGGTGCTTCCACTAACACTCTTAACAACTCACCTTCCTCGTCACAGATTCCTCCTCCATCGTCTACCATACACTCCTCGTCACAGATTTCTCCCACCTCGATCGCAGCACCTCCCTCATCTGCTGCTTCCCTTTCATCCTCGTCACCACAGTCTTCTATCTCTAACAGCAATAGCAACACAAATGTCAGCCCGTCCAAGCCTGGAACAAGGACAACCACACCATCTTCTTCAGCGTCATTGAGCACACCGTCTGGACGAGTTTCGGCTTCTTCAGCAACCAATGTTGCAACCAACAATGCAGGTGCCGTCATTTCTTCCGGTTCAGGCTCCAGTACTACCACGTTGATCACACCATCTGGACGTCCTATGCCTTCTGCTTCGTCTTCCGAAGATGTTCAAAGCTCAAGCGCAACAACCATGATGACACCATCTGGACGTCCTATGCCTTCTGCTGCTTCTTCAGTCTCATCTGCTGATGGAGTATCAGCACCTTCCAGCTCTACAGTAACCAGTAGTATTTCCTCTGTGGTCTCAGCCTCATCAAATGTTGCAACTTCAAGTGCGAGTGTGATTACCACAGCATCGACTACTCCGTCAGCTCGACCCCAGGCATCTGACCCCTCTTTGGTTCCAACATCTGAAGCGGCGACATCGCCAGCTACATCTAGTGTGTCATCGACTACGATGATGACGCCCTCCGGACGTCCTATCCCTTCTGCTGCCTCGTCCTCGTCTGAGTCAAGCGCGTCTATGGTGACACCGTCTGGACGTCCTATCCCTTCTGCTGCTTCATCATCCTCCGAACCCAGCGCGTCTATGATAACGCCCTCTGGCCGTCCCGGCGCGTCTTCGGCGCCATCTTCTCAAAGTAGCAGCCAGGTTATTGTCTCTACCGTCTCTGACGTTGCTTCGAGTGCGACTACGAGCACAAGGGAGCAGTCGAACAGCTCTGGCGCACCTGCCTCTTCCGTTCCCTCTTCTATTGCCTCCCCAGCATCAACCTCCACAGTCAACACAGCTGTAACGTCCGCTTCTGGACGTCCTGTATTCTCTGCCTCATCAGTCAGCTCGGTTGACTCCTCAGTTGGTTCCGCTGCGTCCTCCAGCACAGTCATCATGACGCCTTCCGGACGGCCTGTGCCTTCCGCCTCGTCTGCCAGCGCAGAAAGCACCGCAATCTTTTCAAGTGTTGCTTCCAGCACAAGCACAGCCATCATGACACCTTCTGGACGTCCTGTACCGTCTGCTTCCTCTGTCTCTTCTGCTGATAAAGATAGCTCTTCAGTGGCTTCTGGAGCACCCTCCAGCAGCACCAGCGCATCCATCATGACTCCGTCTGGACGACCCGAAGCCCCCGCGTCTTCTGCTAGCTCGGATGCATCGGCTGTTCCCACGGTGTCGTCTAGCACAAGCACATCCGTTATGACGCCCTCGGCGCGTCCTGTAGTCTCTGCTCTTGATACATCTGCTACATCCGAGGCCTCTGCATCTACTGCACCCGTCTCTTTGCAGGTGTCTTCCTCAGCTGTTGCTTCGTCTGTCAGTGCTAGCACTAGCATTCATTCTAATTTCGCTTCCGCGTCGACTGGTGGTGCAAGCTCTGCTTCTTTGTCTAGCGCTAGTGTGAGCTCTGCTCTTCCGTCTAGCGCAATTTCAAGCTCTGCTACCTCATTTGGTGCAGGTGCAAGCTCTGTACAAACTCCAGGTGGAAGCTCTGCAGCCCGATCCAGCGGAAGTGTGAGTTCTGCACTGCCTTCCGGTGAAAGCTCTATTGCATCTTCTAGTGCCAACACTGCTATAATGACTCCCTCTGGACGCCCTGTTGTATCTGATCCATCTTCGGCCTTATCTGCCGGATCATCTTCCGTCTCATCAAGCTCAACAGTTGCAGGCTCATCGGTTGCAGCTTCATTCTCGTCTTCGTCAATTGCAGGATCCCCTTCGGCCAGCGCTAGCTCCGTCGTCATGACGCCATCTGGACGTCCTGTAACATCTGCGTCATCTTCTACCTCATCGGCTGCAGGATCATCAGTCGCAGCTTCATCCTCGTCTCTGCCAGTTACCGACTCTTCTTCGGCCAGTACCAGCTCTGTAGTCATGACACCATCTGGACGTCCTGTAACATCTGCGTCATCTTCGGTCTCATCAGCTGTAGATTCATCAGTCGCAGCTTCATCATCGTCTTTGCCAGTTGCCGAATCCTCTTCGTCTGGCGCCACCTCCGCCGTCATGACACCTAGTGGACGTCCAGTCACATCTGCGTCATCTTCGGTATCATCTGCGGTGCTATCTTCGGTGTCATCGACTTCAGGCTCATTGTCATCAGCTTCCTCCGTCGGGGAGTCTTCTACTGCTAGCGTCAGCACTGCCGTTATGACCCCGTCTGGACGTCCTGTTACTCCTGTGTCCAGCTCAACCTCATCTACTATAACACCTTCGTCGCCTGGTTCAGCCTCTTCTTCAGTTGTAGCATCGTCAACAGTGACCTCTGCTTCTTCCGCCAGAATCAGCTCGACAAGCTCTGTAGCGGATGCTGTCTCTTCCACTTCTGTCGGTACTGTTGGTAGCTCAGTAGGCATTTCAACCTCTAGCTCAAGCGCAGGTCTTGTATCTCCACAGTCCAGCTCGTCCACTGTGTCTAGTTCGAGTGGGGCAGCGTCTACAGTACAGTCAAGCTCGAATGGTGTGCCTTCTGGTCGACCTCAGGCGTCTGCGAAGAATACGCCTCAGAGCAGTAGCAGCTCAAATGCACCCACTGCTAGCGGTGCTCAGTCTAGCTCCAGTGTAATCTTGCAGCAGACTTCCTCGAGCTCTGTTGTCTCTAGTGCTGTCGTATCTCCTTCAAGCAGTATCGCGTCCCTCTCATCTAGCAGCTCTAGTGTAGTCCTGCAACAGACTTCCTCGAGCTCTGTTGTCTCTAGTGCTGTCGTATCTCCTTCAAGCAGTATCGCGCCCCTCTCATCTAGCAGCTCTAGTATAATTTCGCAACAGACTTCCTCGAGCTCCATTGTCTCCGTTGGCGTCGTATCTTCTTCGAGCAGCATCGCGTCCCTCTCATCTAGCAGCTCTAGTGTAGTCCTGCAACAGACTTCCTCGAGCTCCGTTGTCCCGGTTGGCGTCGCATCTTCATCAAGCAGCATTGCACGCGTTTCAACTAGCAGCTCTAGTGCCCAGCTTAGCTCGAGCTCCTCTGGCATAGGCTCTGTGTCATCGTCGCTCGCTATCTCCGCCACGTCATCTACTGAATCCTCAAGCAGCAGCGCTCTGGGCGTTCCTGCTGGGCGATCAACAACCAGAACTGGGACCTACACTAGATCAAGGACAGGTTCGCAATCTAGCTCTGGCACAGTCTCTGATACCATTGTGGCTCCATCTTCGTCTTCTCAGGCTGGTTCCACTTCCAGCACCGGATCATCAATGTCCCCTATCCCCAGCTCTTCGATTTCGGCTATTTCTAGAAGCAGCTCTGTCACACAGTCGAACCAGGCATCCTCAGCCATTTCTTCCAGCTCAATTGCAAGCACATCATCGTCTGTACTGGATGTGTCCAGCGATTCGAGCCTGTCGACAAGCTCTCCGTCACTGGCTCTTTCGACTAGCAGCTCGTCCTCAGTAGTTGCAGCAATTTCAGCCAGCTCATCACTGGTTACAGCAATTTCATCGAGCAGCTCATCATCCATTGCAGCAAGTTCATCGAGCAGCTCGTCATCTATTACACCAAGTTCATCGAGCAGCTCGTTATCTATTGCACTAAGTTCATCGAGCAGCTCGTCATCTATTGCACTCAGTTCATCGAGCAGCTCGTCATCGTTTGCAGCAGGTTCATCAAGCAGCTCGTCATCTGTTGCACCAAGTTCATCCAGCAGCACATCATCGATTGCAGCAGGTTCATCAAGCAGCTCGTCATCTGTTGCACCAAGTTCATCCAGCAGCACATCATCCATTGCAATAAGCTCGTCGAGCAGTTCCCTATCTCTCGTCGCGGCTTCTACCAGTAGCAGTGCAGTCCCATCATCATCTTCGGCAACTACAATCAGCTCATCCAGCCAGACTACATCGTCTTCGTCCGCGAGCACAGCCGGTAGCTCATCCAGCTCGAGCACTAATTCTTCTATGCCGGTTGCCAACTCGAGCAGCTCATCATCCGTTGCAGTAGCCTCGAGCCCTTCGAGCCAAGGAGCCTCCCTTGGTTCTAGCTCCAGTGTACCCCTACAAGCTGCTTCAAATTCAAGCTCCAGCTTTGCCTTGACTAACACTTCAGTCGCAGTTCCGGTCACCAGCTCTAGCTCGATGGGTGCCACCACAGCATCTTCAGTCATCTCTACTGCCATCAACAACGTCTCTGGAAATGCGATAAACAGTTCTACCTCCTTCATAGGTGCTTCTTCAGTCGAAGCTACAAGCAGTGCATCAGACGCTGCTTCAAGTGTTTCAAGCTCGAGCTCCCTTGGAAGTGTCAGCTCAACTTCAACTACAGACAGTGTTGGGTCGTCTGCTCCAGTTACTTCATCCAATTCTTCAGCTATTATATCTAGTTCGTTGACTGCTAGCTCAAGCCCAACTTCAAGCTCGGACAGTACCACATCTGCAATTTCGATCACTGCTACTGATGCTTCAACTATCACCTCATCCTCCTCGAGTTCGGCGTTCTATGAGAGTTGGTACTCTTCAGCTTCTTCATATTTTTACGGCACAACCTCTAGTATGACAGTGGACGCAACCACTACAACATCTGATGCAATTAGTACCTCATCCTCCATGCCAGCTCCACCGTTTGCGATGAACACCACCTCCAGCTCGAACGCAGCCAACTCCACGTTCGTTACTTCGTCCTCAACTTACCAAGCCGTGGCTAACACCACTGATGATAGTCGTAGTGCAATGCGCTCTACCAGAATCACCAACCAGGCCAACGCAGGAACTTCTGGAACCAGTACTTTCACTCTCTCATCTTCAACTGCCACTCCACTTTACACTATGACCAACACCACGAGCGGCGAATCTGCAAGCTTCAGCTATGTGGTATCCCAGCCCACAGCTGGAATGTCTAGTGCGTACATGTCTGGAAGCACCAACGTGGTCGTTATGCCTGTTGGGAATTATTCGGCTACCTCTTCTCAGGCACAAACCCTGGTAGCCCTAAACAGTACAACCACTGCAATGGACGCTTCTTCAACATACAGCAACGCAACCATGACTGCAATGCCTGAAACTGGTTCAACTGGTAGCAATTTCGGTTCAGGCGCTTCTAGTGGCTTTGGCTTGCCTTCGGATACTTCCTCAGTCGTCTACCAGAACTCAAGCACTTCCGTTGACCAAGCAATGTCGAGTGATATTGTTACCTCTGCAGGTACAGCTGCTTCTCAAGGCTTTAGCACGCCAATGACTATGGCAACCGATGCAGTATACGCTAATAGTACCGTACCTGGTGTCTCTTCCACGACATCAGCTAGCACAGACACCAGTGCTTCGTCCTCTATCGCCTACCAGAACTCAAGCACTTCTGCAGATCAAACAATGTCGAGCACTGTTGTCATATCTGGTACAGCTGCATCTCAAGGTTTCAGTACAACTATGACTGCAGCTACTGATGCAGTATACGTTAATAGTACTGTACCTGGTGTATCTTCCACAGAATCAGCTGCCACAGGCACGGGTGCTTCTTCTGGTATCATGCCAAGTGCCACAACAGATGCTGTATACACTAACAGCACGTCCACACTGGCCGATGGATCTTCTACGGTCGATGCCACAGCCACCCCTGCCAATGGCACCATGCAGCTCACTACACAGGCTCCATCATCGGGCACTTCCATCCCTTTTGCCTCAAGCAACAGCACTGGGCTTTTCGCAAATGCAACATCTTCTGAAGCCAGCCCGAGTATCAGCTCCGCACCGTCAGCTGGTACTGCTCTACCGACTAGTGAAAGCAACTCTACTGGCATCTTCCAGAATATGACCACTTCAGGAAGTAGCAGTCAAGCTTCTACTGGTTTCCCTACACCCAGTCCTAATGTTGACGCTGTATTCTTGAACTCATCTTCATCTTCTGTCTCCTCTTCAACAGTCTCAAGTGCCGGAACTGTCTACACGACCATCACAAGAGGCAGCAACTACACTTCTACCACACTGGCCTTTGCCAATGGGACCCAATCTGGTACCGTGGCTGCGGTAGTGCCTGAGTCCACGACCACGGTAACAACATTCATTGCCACAAACTCTACACCTTACACTTCTACCGTATGGGCTTCGGAAACCGAACAAGGCACCGTTATCGTCGCTCAAAACTCCGCTGGATACGTGACTCTTACTAGCACTTACGGTGCAGTAGACACCACATCCACTGTGATGAGCGCAAGTGATGCAAGTTCTGGAACTGTTGTTGTCTACCAAGCTGAAGCTACGGATACCACTACAAGCTGGCTGGCTACTAACCAGACCGCGTACACGACCACAGTTCCCGCCAACAATACTGCACATGGTACCGTGATCGTCGGGCAGGCCTCAGCTGGTTACACAACTATCACCAGCACTTTCGGCCCTTCAGCTGCTACCACTACGGTACAGACTGCGACGGACGGAAGCCATGGAACCGTGGTTGTATACGAAGCTGAAGCTACGGATACCACTACAAGCTGGCTGGCTCCTAACCAAACCGCGTATACAACTACAGTTGCCGCCAACAATACTGCACATGGTACTGTCATCGTTGGACAGGCCTCGGCTGGTTATACGACTATTACTAGCACTTTTGGTCCCACATCCGCTACGACTACAGTACAGACTGCGACAGATGGGAGCTCTGGGACGGTCGTGGCTTACGTCCCTGAGCCGACTGACACGACAACCACTTACATTGGCCACAATGGTACTGCATACACCTCAACCGTTTTGGCTAACGGAACAGCTCACGGCACTATCGTCCAAGGCAAACCGAGCGCAGGTTATGTCTACAGTACCTTCAGCTCAGGCGGCTCGGCATTCACCACAACGGTGGCTACTGCTTCGGACGATCAAACGGGCACAGTCAACTTTATCTCCGCCATGGGTACCACGACTTACACAACATATGTACCTACTGATTCACCAGCTTATACCTCTACCGTGAGCGCCTCTGATTTCGCATCCGGGACGGTTATCGATGGGGTTCCGTCAGCTGGATGGCAGACAACAAGCTACACATCCGGCAATTCTGCCTTTACAACTACGACTGCTGTTGCTACGAACAACCAGACGGGATATGTCGAGGTTGTCTCTGCTATGGGTACGACTACGTATACCACATATATCCCCTCGACTGCCTCTCCGTACACCTCGACAGTTGAGGCGAGTGGCTTTGTGTCTGGGAGCGTCATCGACGGCGTTCAGTCAGCTGGATACCAAAGCACCACAATCAGATATGGCAACCAAAGTTCAACCACGACTCTGACGCAACCTTCAGATTCAGTCTCAGGGACAGTCGAATATGTCGAGCCTCAAGGCACTCAGACAAGCACTACCTGGATTCCGTCCACCGAATCTGCGTATACCTCGACCATTCAGGCCGATGGTACTACATCTGGCACATATGTTGTTGGTTCGCCAAGTGCAGGATACGTTTACGTGACTAAGACTTATGGCCCTACTTCTGCCACCAACACCCTTGATACACCCTACCAAAGCAGCTCCGGAACCATTGAAGTCATTGAGCCTGAACCGACTGATACTTCTACTGTATGGCTCGAGCCTTCATCGTCAGGATACACATCAAGCTATGCTGCTTCTGGCACATCACATGGACAGGTCTTGGTCGGCACAGCTTCTGCTGGATACACTACAACCACAGCCTGGACCTCAGCAGGTGCACAAGCTACCACTACTACTTTGCAGAGTGCCTATCAGGATCGAGAAGGGGCAGTCGAGGTCATCTCGCCATCTGCGGCAACGACAACGGTCACCACTACATACGGCGGAATGGCTTATACCACAACGCTGGCGACTGGTAATCAAGCATCCACTGGAACTGTCCAAGTAAGTTGCTTGCCGATGACCGAAAACACGACTAACAAGACACAGGTTGTGAATCCAGAAGGTACCACCACAGTTACTTCGTGGGTTCCTGATAGCTCGAGTGGCTACACTAGTACGGTCAGTGCAACCGAGACTGTGTCTGGGACAGTAATCTACGGTTCTCCCAGCGCAGCGACATCGACTGTCACGACTACCTTTGGAGGAACAGCATACACAACAACAGTGGCTAGTGGAAGTGAAGCAGCTGCGGGAACTGTCGAGGTAAGTTGTTTCAGAAGCCTGTTTCGGATTATGCTAATCTTAAATAGGTCTACGTACCTGAGGGTACCGTCACATCGACTACATGGATCTCGCAAGGCCAGACAGCTTACACCAGCACTTTTTCAGCAACAGGCAGCACTAGTGGTACTATCATATATGCTTCACCATCTGCAGAAACTGTTACCACTACCATCACAAGTGGTGGTGCGTCGGCTTTCACAACAACTGTGGCGACTGGAAGCGAGTCTTCAGCTGGAACTGTTGAGGTAATGAGAATGGACGAGCGTGATTGATGAGTGTACTGACGTTCTATCACAGGTCATCGTACCTGAAGGTACTGTAACTTCTACGACTTGGTTGGGACAGACTGAGTCCGCCTACACGAGCACCGTTTCCGCTTCAGGATACCAGAATGGTACAGTTATATACGGAAGCCCCAGTGCGACAACGCAGACAACTACTGTCACCAAAGGTCCC
>Ga0160428_1001139_pt1 | contig 21936 bp, 17 predicted proteins | sample SolpanmetagenomM_FD_108198 | JGI IMG/M metagenome (GOLD analysis project Ga0160428, IMG submission 108198) | Solar panel surface microbial communities from Lawrence Berkeley National Laboratory, California, USA - M | ecosystem: Engineered > Built environment > Solar panel > Unclassified ... | reverse complement strand
CTAGATGCGATCGACTGTCGCTGATACTCTTCCGCCGCGCGTGAGGCGCAGCTTGACGAAGCTGGGCGCTGATATCGCGCTGGCGCGCAAGAAGCGCAGCCTCACAGTGGTCATGATGGCCGAACGCATCGGTGTGGCCAAGAGCACATATCTCAAGCTGGAGAAAGGCGATCCGACGGTCGCGCTGGGCACGTACGCCATGACGTTCTTCGTTCTGGGGTTCGGCGAAAGCCTCGGAGACATCCTCGACGCCAGGAACGACGAGCAGGGTCTGTTGCTCGACGTGGAGCGCATGCCGCAGCGCGTCCGCAGGCCCAAACCGCCGGTTTCGCTGTGAGGCGGACGATTGGCATTCAGATCGGCGACGAAGCCCGCGGCGTGGGATTGCTGCATTACAATCAGCAGGGGAGCCGGGAGAGCGCAGGCTTCGAATATGATGCCGGCTGGCTCGCCGATCCCGACCGCTTCGCTCTCGAGCCCGCGCTGCCGCTCGTTGCCGGCCCACAATTCCACCGCAAGGTGGGCACCGGTTCTGTTTTCCATGCCGCGATCGCGGACACCGAGCCAGACGGCTGGGGCAAGCGCGTCATTCAGCGCGACCATGCCAAGCGGCGGCAGGATGCCCGCCGCCGCGGTGAGGAGGTCGATGCTCGAGCACTGAATGGCCTCGATTATCTGTTGGCGGTGGACGATGTCAGCCGGGTGGGGGCGCTGCGTCTCGTCGACGAACAAGGGACTGCTCAGCGCGCGACCGAGGATGGTCGCCGCACCACGCCGCCCCTCATCGAGTTGGGTCACCTCCTGGCCGCCAGTCGCGCGGTCGAGACCAATACCGAGACCGCAGCCGATCTCGCCTATTTGCGCGGTCGCGGCACATCGCTTGGCGGCCTGCGACCCAAATGCACCGTCGTCGATGACGAGGGGCGCTTGTCGATCGGCAAGTTTCCAAGCGTCGCCGACGAGCGCTCGGTTACGCGAGGGGAGGTGCTGGCGATGCGGCTGGCCCGCCGCGCCGGCATCGACGCCGCCGAAGCCCGACTGATCGAGAGCGATGGCGACGCGATCGCGCTGATCCGGCGATTCGATCGGCCCGCGGGGGGCGGACGGCTCATGTACGTCTCGGCGGCCACGATGATCGGTGCGGAGCCCGGCGACGCGCAGGAGCATGCCTATACCGAGATCGTCGATGCGCTTCGGATGAATGGCAGCGCCCCCACCGCCGACATCGAGGAGCTATGGCGCAGGATCGCTTTCTCTATCCTGATCACCAACGTCGACGACCATCTGATGAACCACGGGTTCCTGCACGTCGATCGCGGCCTGTGGCGGCTGGCGCCAGCCTTCGACATCAACCCCTTCCCCGAGCGACTGCGCGAGTTGAAGACCTGGGTTTCGGAAGAGGTTGGACCCGAGGCAACCATCGATGCCCTGATGTCGGTGCTGCCGTACTTTCGCATTACCCTGCTGCGCGCGCAGGAGATGCTCGCGCAGGTCGAGCACGCTGTCGCGGGGTGGCAGGAAGAGGGTCGTGCGCTCGGTATGACCAATACCGATCTGGACAGCTTTGCCGAGGCGTTCGAGCATGAGGAGCGCGCGGCGGCCCAAAGGGTGCTAGTTTGAGGCGATGGCAGCGACCCAAAAAACCGTCCGCTTATTCGTAAAACTGGTGGTGAGCGGTCCGGCAGCTTTTGGTAAGGGCGTGTGGATAGCGGACAAAGGATCGGTTACGATTGGCTATGTTTGCTCTCCTCCTAACAATGGTAGCAGCTGCCCCGACCCCGCCGGCCGAGCCGCTGCGGGGGCAGCTACAATCCGCGATCTAGGCAGACCTTCAGTTGAACGCCATGACCGGGAACGGCAATTGGCTCGCCTCACTCTGGTATAACGCCGGAAGCGACAGAGCGTCCGATCTGCACATCCGCGACCTAATGTGCTCTCAGGATGGTTCGGTTCAGCGATGTTCATTTGCACTCCAGCGGGACGGTGGTCCGAAAGAGGTGATGGGAGAGACAGCTCCCGAAGCTCTTATCTGCTTAGCCGATTTCGAGAAAACTGAACCGCCCCGGGTCTGCCGGAGACGTTGGGTTGTGAGTCACGCCGCCATATCGCTGTTGTCTGCAGCAGCATAATATTGATCTTCGGCTTCGGCAGGCGGGATGTTGCCAATGGGCTCGAGCAGCGGACGTTGGTTGAACCAATCGAGCGTGGCATATTCGATAGCTTCGAAGCTGCGCCATGGCCCACGCCTCTGGATCACCCTCGTCGCATATCACCAGTCCATCGCTAACCCGACGGCGGCAGCGCAGCAGGCAAGGACCACCAGCACCCTGATCGTGGGCGTAGAGCGGCGAACCCGCTCAGTGGAAGACGCCAAACCGCAATAAAGTAGCAATGTCGCTTTCACCTTGCAAAACCAAAGTAGCAATGATACTTTTCGATATGGCGCGCGACTTGACTAAGCAGAAATATATGCAAGGGGACGTCCTTGCCATCACCCGACTACGCAAGGATCTGCTGCAAACCTGGATCAACCGAAAGGTCGTGGCGCTCGGCAAACAGCATCCTGGTAGTGGGCGGCGGCGGCTCTATTCCGCGATCGATATCGTAAAACTCGCGCTGATGCGGCGGATCGCGGATTTCGGGCTCGACCTGTCGATAGGGCGTGATCTCGCTAGCGAAGCCGAGCGGCTGCTGCTTAGCGATCGCGGAGTTGAGTGGGAACTGCACCTCTCGATCAAGAAGCGCGAAGCGACGCATGAGGAGATCGAGGTCGAAATCATTTCGGCCGGGTATTCCACGCTCTCGCTCCACTATGGCGCCACGGTCGGTGACTCCCGCGACATGCGCGTGTCCAATTTCACCGAACCCTTCGAGTCGATGTTCAGCCGCCGAACCAATGAATTTCTCGTCGAGGAACGGCCGATCGACTCCGCTAAGCGCGATGCACTCGCCCGCGCAGGCGTTCACGCCGAGCCGGCGCTGATCTTCCCGTTCGGCGAGATCGTCAACGGCGCGCTGGTCCAGATCGAAGCGCTCGAACAGGGACCGCTACCCGGCGTGATGGATGCGATGATCGAGATCGAGCTCGGCAAACGCGCCACGGCGACACAAGCATCGAGCGATCATGGCTGACGCCCGCACCCGCGAGCAGCTGCGCCAGGAGCGCGAGGCGTTCGACCGGTCGTGCCGGCATAGCGAAGCGTGGTTCAGGTTGCGGCTTGCGCTCGGCTATCTGGGAATCGGCCTTATGCTTGCGATCACGAGCACTGCGGCGTGGGTGCTGTTCCACCCGGAGGCCTATGGACCGCTGCCGGTCGGCGCGTTGGCGGTCGCGGTCATGACCCAGACGCTCGGGCTCGGCTTTGCGATCGTGCGGATGGTTCTCCTCCAGCCGCAGGTCGCAGCCCTTACGCCGGCGACGGTTGCCAGCCGCGCGACTCCAATGACGCGCCTCAAGGCCTCCACGGCTGCGATCCCCGCCGGGCCCACGACCATCACGGCTAACGAGGGTTGACCCGATGGGCCACATTATCATGCCGGCCTTCGCGTTTCGCAGTGCGCTCAGCGAGGACAGCGGCGTGCGCGCGGGGTTCGCGCTGAGCGAAGCGGACATGCTCGGGCACCTGCCCGCCGACCATCACCTGCGCGAACGCCTGATCAGCGACGAGGTGCTGCGGCTCGGGTCGGAAGACTATGCTGAAGCGGTCGGCGATCTCCTGTTTGCGCTGGGGGCGACGGCGGAACCTGGCATGCTGACGCTCGGCATGCGCATGATGGCGCTGCTCAAACGCGACTGGCGCTCGCTGTTCCGGCTCGATGAGATGATGGCCATCGAGGCGGTCGCTAGCCATTATCTGCGCCTGCGCAACCAGAATGATATCGAGCAGGCGGCGATCTTCGCCGAGCTCAAGGCGATGGTCGATGACAAGGCGGGCGTGCTCGAAGCGCTGGTCGAGGCGATGACCCAGCATTTGGCCTTCAACCCCCATTTCACGCGTGACGTTGCCAATGCTGATTTGGTCGCGCTCAGCGCGCTGTTCGCCAGCGAGCGACTGCCGGCCGACGGCGCGCAGTACTTCGACCAGCGCTTTATCAACTATTTGGGCAGCCAGCCGGAGAAGCTCGGTGATATCCATTGGCGGCAATTCGAGGGCCTGACCGCCGAGTGGTTCCAGCGCAGCGGCTATGATGTTGAGCTGGGTCCAGGCCGGAATGATGGCAGTGTCGATCTGCGGCTGTGGCATCGTGGCGCGCAGCCGGGCGCGCCGCCCGCGGTTATCGTCCAGTGCAAGCGGCAGAAGCAGAAGGTCGAGCGCGTGGTGGTGAAAGCGCTCTATGCCGACGTGCTCGAAGAGCGCGCAAATGCCGGGCTGGTCGTCACGACGAGCGACATTAGCCCAGGCGCCGCCAAGGATGTCAGTGCGCGCGCCTATCCGATCACTACGGCGAACCGCAAACAGGTGCAGGACTGGATCCAGGCCATGCGCAAACCCCATGCCGGGATGATCAGCGACCTGACCGGCTAAGCGCCAACGCGAACCAAGGACAGGCTAGATGCGTCACGACGAGATATCCCAGGAATTGCGCGATCTCGCATTCGACTTTTTCTACTGGTTTTCGCGCTTCGAGTTCGCCCTGAAAGAGGCGCCCTATCTCGAGGACGATAAGGTCGGTGCACGCGCCATGCCCGGCTGGGAGAAGTTTATGGTCGATTGGCAGGACCGATATACGCTGACTTCCGCAGGCCAGAAGCTGATCGACGCGAAACCGCAGCGGCAGGTCGTAGGCCAGAATGGCCTCGACTTCGCCGAAGTTCGCTTCGACGACAAACCCAGCGACCTTGCGAAGGTGATCCGGCTCGCCAAGATCGTCCGCAACAACCTGTTCCACGGCGGCAAGCATGGCAGTGCCTATTGGGACGATCCCGACCGGATGCGCGCGCTGATCCCGATCACCAAAGCCGCGCTCGACAATATTGCGCAGCAGACAGGTCTCGCCGCGGACTACAGCCGCTACTACTGACGCGGCACGCAGATCGCCGCGCCTACCCAGCGTCAACGATCGCACTCGAAAAGCTCCGCCGTCAGGCGGGCCGCGCCTCGGCGAGCGTGACCTGATAGCCGAGCGGCTTAAGGATGGTCGTGATCAGCCGCGTCTGGCTGGCGTGCATCGAGTCTGACGGCGCTTTAACCTCGACAAACCGAACCTCCCTGTCCCGCCAGAGCGTCAGATCAGGCCAGCCGGCGCGCAAATCATACGGCGCGTCGGCGAAGAGCCGCGCGATCGCTGCCAGCCGCTCGGTGCCGAGTGCGTCGAAAAGGCCGCTGACATGATGCCAGCGGACTCGCGGATAGAAGGCGGGCGTCTCGCCGGCGGTGGCGGCGATCAGCACCCAGTTGCGGCTGATTTGCGCGGTCGTTGCTCGTCCGCAGGCGCCGATCAGCGCGCCGCGGGTGAAGCGATCCTCGTCGAAGGCAACATTCTGCGCATAGAGCGCTTCGATATAGGTGTCGGCATTGCGCGGCTGGAGCCGCGCAAAGGACGCGGCCTTGATCAGGGTGAGCATCAGCCCGCCTTCGGCCGCCGAACCCGACCAGCCCTGTGCCACATAGTGGGCGAGTGCTGCTTCCTCGACACTCGCCCATGTGCCCTCGGGACCATGCCGCCATAGTTTGGGCTCGCCGCAGTGGAGAGTGATCACCTCATGCGCGATCCCGACGCGTTCGGCCTGTCGCTCGAACTTGCTGAGCTTGCGATCCGGCACAGATCCTGGCGACAGTGCCTTGCGCAGTTTGTCCGCCCGTCGCGTCACGCCAACCTGTGGGTCGAGCGCGAGCGCCTCGTCGTAGGCGACGAGCGCCGCTGCCCCGTCCCCGGTTTCTTCGAGCAATTCACCGCGAATGCGCAAGGCGCGAGCGCGGACATGGACGTCGTTATCCTGGCCGGCGCGATAAAGCCCCGCGATGATCCGCGCAACGAAATCGGCATCGCGCACTTGGCTGGCATCCGCGAGCAGCAATCGGATGACGATAAGGTCGCCGGCGGCAACGCGACGTGCCTGCCAGCTTTCACGGTCGATCATCGTGCCGCGGAAGTGATAGCCCACCCGCTCGGCATCGCGTCGGGTCAGAAACACCTGCCGCGCAACCGTGTCGAACTCATAGCCATCGGCCCAGCCGGTCTCTGGCTCCCACCGCGCGATCTCGACCGCGGCCGTCAGATCGAACAGAATGTAGAAGCAGCTATCCGCGCTGCCAGGCGCGTTCGCGGTTTGGCAGATGGCAAACTGGCCGTCGTTCGACAGGCCATTGCTCATCAGGTTGGCGGCGATGTCGGGCGCCAGGATCGCAGTCCCGTCGCGCCGAAAGGCCACGAACCGCCCCTTGAGCCCTTCGCCCAACATCCAATCGTTGAGGATGAAGGTGCCGTCGTTCGCGACCTTCCCGTCCTGCGGACGCTCCAACCGGCCTTCACAGATCAAGCGGTCGTGTTCGAGCAAGGCCCAGCGCCCATGCCCCTCGGTGCGATAGCCGCCGACGGTCCCTTCCGGATTGCGATCCGACCAGATCAACCGAAACTGGCCGTTCGGTGACCTGGCGAACTGTCCAACGAAGTCGATCGCATCGATCGTGATCAGCCGTTCGGAGAATTCGTGGACTCGAAGGCGCTCCGGCGACGCCATCGGCTCTGGCGCGACTTCAGCCTTAGGTGTGCCGAACAGCCGGTCGAGCAGACCTTTCATAAATTAACTCTCCCGCTTCCATTTCGATGCTCCGGCACGGCAAGATGCCGCAGAATCGCATCAGCCTTGATGCCTAGTGTATTGAGTGGTTGAAACTCATCGCTGCGGCTACGCTAGCTTACCTCTGGCTTAGGGTTCGACGAGGCTGATAAGAACCGTACCGCAGCTGCAACGAACGCTTTCCTTTGGCCCGCGCTCGGGTGAGACCCGCAGCAGACCGCCGCAGTCTCCGCAGTGAAAACTTGCGACTAGCGCACGATATGCGTCGACGACCGGAATAAAATCCGGTTTCGATAGGTTTGCCCAAGAGTTGTAATGGACGGCCGTGTTCACCTGCCATTGATCGACGTTGGCGGCGGTCCGGGCATCGACGAACGCCGATTCGAGCGCTTTGATCTCCTCAACGCGCTCCGGCTTGTTCCACTTGCCTGCCGCAACCCGCCCCCGCTTGTAGGCATCGCCGAGCGCGACCAGACCGTGGGGTAGCGTGTCGCCGAGCATGAATTGAGCATCGGCACGGAACTCGATTCTTGCGCGCAGTCGATGGCAAACCTCTTCACCGAGGTATTCAAGATAGCGTCGGAGCGCACCAGCTGCCGCTGGCACATCATCTAGCGCCAGATAACTGTCGATCTCGGCCCAAACATTCTTGGTGTCCCACTCCGCCGGCCCATGATCCACGTCCCATTTGCGGAAGCGAGCGCTCCCTTTCGGACCTACCAAGCCCTCGCTTGCCATGTGTTTGAGCCATATAGGATCATGCGTAGTGAGGATGAACTGAGTGTGGGGGAATTCGGTCTTGAGTAGGCGTGAGAATTCGCGCCGATGCCCGGAGTCAACAGACATCAGCACGTCATCCAGAACCGCAATCGAAAACCTCTGGCCGAGCAGGTGATCCGTGAGAGCTAGGTAAAGGCACAAGCCCATCCCGTCTTGGTGGCCCTCACTGTGATAGGCGCCTGGCGGAAAAAACCCGCGGCCGTAAAAATCCACATCGAGGGCCAGCCGCCCCGGAACCTGTTTGAAGCGGGCGTCGAAGGCACTTTCATCGTCATGATTTATCGCGCGATAAAGCGCGCCAAATCGAGACCTGACTGCATCAAAAATCGCCTCAAGACCGTCTGTGATTGCGTCGCCAAAAGTCGCGCTTACGGCAGATGTCAGCTCCGCACGCGTCTTGGCATTGACCTCGGCCTTGCGGCATTTACGCCAGCTTTCCAGTTTGCTTTGCGCGATGACGAGATATTCACGCGCGGCATCCTGAGTAGATGGATCGGGAAGAAGCGCGGCGGCTGCATCAAGGTGGGCGAGCTCGTCGCGCAGACCGGAAATGTCGCCGGCGGTCGCGAGTGATTCCTTTGTCGCCTCAATCGGCAGGAGCTTTCGAAGCGCAGCCGCAGCCGCTGCCTTGCTCTGTGCCGCTGCGGCAAGTTTCGCGACCGGAATGGGAATCTTCGCGACGTTCGACCAGTTTGCAGCGGCCTTGAACGCCAACGCCGCCTGATCGAGAGCATCCGCGATCGGATCCAGTGCGTTCTCCAATTGCTGGCGCTTTGCCGTAGCGGCAGACAAAGCGGCCAGCTTTGCAGTCACGGTCGTCTGGAACTCGGCCGGCTCGAACTCCGTGCCGCACACCGGACATTCGTCATCGTACAGCGCCAATGCTGCCCGTAGCATGTTCTCGCGATTCGCCCCTTGAAGCAGGCTGACATCGGCTTCGAGAGTGCCAACAGCAGCCCTCGTGGCACTCAGGGCATCTTCGAACTCTGCGGTAGCGAGCCCTTCCAAGCGCTCGCGTGCGGATCTAAGCTCTGTCAGCATCCGCGTCTTGTTGACCGCCGCGCCAGCCGCACTCGTCGGGGGTTGGAGTCCTTCTCGGACCGAGGTCGTGGCGGTCAACTCGTTCAACGGAGGCAACCCGAGCGTTGTCCGTCGCGTGTTGACCGCGATGAGCAATGGAGCCGAACTGATTTTCGGAATTCCGAGAGCAAGCGCGAAATCAGACCCAGCATCGGCAGCGTGTCGGATGGCAGCCTTTTCGTCGCGAACCTCGGCATTAGCGATCTTGGTCAAATTAGCGCGAACGGTGTCGAGTTCGTCGAGGCGAAGGAGCGCTTGCACGAGTTGCGAGCGCGCGCTTGGCTCGGCCAGCACGAATTTGATTATCTCGCGGCGCGAGAGAACAAATTCTGGGTGAGCGGCCAGCTCTGCTAGCGCCGCTCTTATGCTCGGATCATCAGGCGTGACCGTTGGCGCCTTTGGTTGTTTCACCGTCCGGCGGATCGTCGCTGACTTACCTGTCGCCGCAATAACGACTTCGGCTTCGACAAAGGCATACTCGGGAGTGCTGTCGACATGGGGGCCGTGCTCTTTGACCGAAAGCCCGCCTGTACCCTTACCCGCCAAGCGCGAAATGTCGCCAGTGAGCACAAATTCGATCGCGTCAACGACTCCGCTCTTGCCGCTTCCATTGGGACCGCAAACCGCGAAGTTGTTAGAACCCAAGTTCAGGGTGATTGAGCGTATGCCCCGAAAATCGCGGATGGTGAGAGAGCTGATCTTAATCACAAATCGCCCCCGTCGAATAAGACGGCCCGCAGGGCTGCCTCAGACCGGGCACCGTCGGTGACCAGCGCTTTGCGCAGGCGCTCAGCGACGGCTGCGCGGTCGGGCTGCGCCGCCAGCGCATTAGCGAAAGCGCCAAATATCTTATGAACGATTGGAACGGCATCATTCGACGTTCCGTGCACTGTCCCGTCGGAATCGTCGGTCGTATTAGCGGCTGTGGACATTTCTGGTTCCCCTGCTTCTAGATCTACCCTCGATTGCCCGGCGAGCCTATCCCGATCGCAACGCTACGATCGTTCCGTTCGCGATCTTGGGACCACCACAGATGGCGTGGTCGAAGCGACTGCCGCCTAAGACGAAGGCGCGTCCGGCATTGGGGGTTACAAGGGGGTCGCCAAGGAACAAGACCTGGTCTGTCCTACGACCGTTCCTCTTCACGTCACAAGATGGTAGACATTGATCAATGGCTGGCAACCTCACCTTCATCCACGCAGCGGACATCCATCTCGACAGTCCGCTGCACGGTCTGTCGCGGAGCGACGAGGCATTCTCGCGCCTGGTGCGCGGTGCGACCCGTAAGGCGTTTTCGAACGTCGTGGATATCGCGATCGAGGAGGGCGCAGCCTTTGTCGTGATCGCCGGCGATCTGTACGACGGGGCCTGGAAGGATCAGTCGACTGGCCAGTTCGCCATCGCCCAGCTGGCGCGCCTGACGAGGGCCGGCATCCGCTCCGTGATCGCCTTCGGCAATCACGACGCCGAGAGCCGAGTCACCCGCCACCTGACCGCTCCGGAAGGCGTCTACAAGCTCAAGAGCGCGAAGTGCGAGAGCGTGCGTTTCGACGATCTCGGGGTCGTCGTTCACGGCCGCAGCTACAAGGAAGCGGCAACGACCGAAAACATAGCGTCGACCTACTGCCCGCCAGCGCCGGGCATGCTCAACGTGGCGCTGCTTCACACCGCGCTCGACGGTCATGAGGGACATGCCAACTACGCGCCGTGCAGTCTGGGTGAGCTACAGGCCGCGGGGCACGATTACTGGGCGCTGGGCCATGTCCACGATCACGCGGTCCGGTCCGATCACCCCCACGTCGTTTTTGCCGGCAACACCCAAGGGCGCCACATTCGCGAGACCGGCGCCAAAGGCGCGGTGGTCGTCCGGGTTGAAGAAGGTGCCATCGTGCATGTCGAACACCGCGCGACGGACGAAGTCCGCTGGGCACATGCCCGGGTCGACGCGATCGGTGCGGCAGACCCTATGGAGGCGCTGGCCGCGATCCAGGCGCAGCTGCGTCCTGCCGTTCTGGGCGCCGACGGTCGCCCGCTGGCCGCGCGGGTCTCTATCACGGTCGATGGTCCGCTTGCGCAGCGGCTCCGCGCCGACCCTACATGGTTCGAGGCTGAGGTCCGCGGCCATGCCGCCGGTGTCTCCGACGCGCTCTGGATCGAGCGGGTGAAGATCATCGCTAACGACGCTGTCCTACCCACCGGCCTGCCGCCCGAACTGCTGGAGATGCTGACCCAGGCGCTCGACGATCCGGACTGCCTCCGCGCGATCGAGAACGCCATCGCGCCGCTGACGGCAAAGCTGCCGGCGGAAATCGGCGATCCCGACACGGCACCGCTACTTGCATCAGCGCGGAGCCGAGACGGTGCGGCACTCATCCGCGCTGCCAAGGAGCTCGTCGAAGCCCGCCTCGGCGAGGGCGCGCACTGATGCGGTTTTGCCGGTTGGAACTCGTCCGCTACGGCGGCTTCGCGGATCGCGTATTCGACTTCGGCAATGGCGGTCCCGACCTGCATCTCGTCGTCGGCCCGAACGAGGCGGGGAAGTCGACCGCGTTGCAGGCCATCGGCGACTTCCTGTTCGGCATCCCCGGACAGAGCCGGCAAAACTGGCGCTACGAATATGCGCAGCTTCGCCTGCGGGCATTGATAGAGCACGACGGTAAGCTGCTCGACGTCACCCGACGCAAAGGCAATCGCGACACCCTGCTCGCCGCGGACGGCACGCCTTACAAGACCGATCCACTGGCACCGCTGCTCGGCGGAATCGATCGTGCTGGGTTCGAGCGCATGTTCGGGCTGGATCACACCAAGCTGCGCGAGGGTGGGGCCAGCATTATCGGCGGTCGCGATGATGTTGCCCGAATCACGCTCGAGGCGGGTACGGGCGTTTCGCACATCGGCAGCGAGCTTATCCGGCTGACCGAGGCAGCATCAGCGTTGTTCAAGCCCGGCGGGCAGAACCCGCCGGTGAACCGTTTGATGCGTGAGCGGTCCGAGGCACTGGCCCAGGTGCGACAGACGTCGATCAGCGATGCCGACTGGACGCAAGCCCGACAGCGCCGCGCCGACGCCGAGGCGCGCCGCACTGCGCTGATCGACGAAGCCGAAGCGCTCGACCGTGAGCAGGCGCGCCTGGACCGGGTGGGGAGGGCGCGTTCGCCCTTTGCGCGGCTGAGCACCGCACGCGCCGAACTGGGCGGGCTGGAAGACCTGCCAACGCTGCCGCTGGACGTTGCGGCGCAGCTGGCGACCCTCCGCGCCGAGCGCATTACAGCCACCGAACTTGCGTCTCAGGCAAAGGTGGATTTGGCGCGCGTCGAACAGGCGATCGCAGGCGTGGAACGACCCGGCAGCATTTTGTTCGAACAGGAACGGATCGAGGCGCTCGAAGAGCGACGGCCAGTCATTGCCAAGGCTGCGGGTGATCTGGAGCGTCGTCGCGCCGAGCTGGACCGGATCGACACCAAGCTGGCTGCCGCGCTTGCCGAAGCGCGGATCGCACCGGGACAGCCGATCCCCTCCGCCGGGTGGCGCAGGCGTGCGGCCACGCATCTCGACGCCGTTCGAGAGTTCAAGACGCGCGAGGCAGCAATTGAGAAAGAGCGGGTCAAGATCGTCCGCGACCGGGCCGCGATCGAGCGTGATCTTGCGACGGTAAGCGGGACGGTCGATCCCGCCGAGCTGGTCGCGGCGCTCCAGCTCTTGCCGGCCGACGCGGAGACCCGCCTGGCAGAAGCGACGATGGAAGCCGGGCGGAAGCGGACGCTTGCGGCAGAGCGCCTGTCCGATCTTGCCCCGTGGCAGGGAACAACAGCCAGTCTGCGCACGCTTGCCGTACCCACCGAGGCGGAAGCTGCCTCGGTGCGTATTAGCGCCGAGGCGGCGAGGAACGACGCAGCCGCTGCGCGCAAAGAAGGCGAGACCGCCCAAACCAGCGCTATCCGGGCTGAGGCAAGGCTGAAGAGCCTGATCGCAGGCGGGTCGCTTCCCACACCCGACGTGATTGCAGCTGCACGGCAGCAGCGCGACGCACTCGTTGCCCAAGTTCGCGAGCGGCTGGTGGTGCCGCATATCGGAGACGACGACGGGATCGGAGACGCGCTTGCCGGACGCATCACAGAGACCGATCAACTGGCCGACCGGCGCGATGCCGAAGCGGCCCGCGTAGCGGAATTTGTCCTGACGACTGTTGCGCTTGATGAAGCGAGGGCCCTGATGGCGGCGACGCATCTGCGAGAGGACCAATATCAGGCGACACTGTCGCTGGTCGAACAAAGCTGGGCCGAACGACTGCAAACGATTGGATTTGATCGCGCCATCGCACCGGCGGACCTGTCCGGGTGGCTCACGAAGAGGTCGGCAGCGCTGGAAGCCGATCGCGACGCGGCGTCCGCGAAACTCGCTCTACAGGAAATGACGGCTCGGTTCGGGGAAGCGCGGACCGTGATCGCAACTGCTCTGTCAGCAGCGAGGGGGCCTGTCGCAACAGTGGACGACACTAAACTGGTGACACTCGCGAGCGGTCATGCCGCTGCGCTGACGACCGCCGCAGGCACCCGCGATCGGCTGCTCTCTGACCTGGCCACGGTTGAACGTGCAGCAAACGAGCTCGCAATGGAGGTCGCCGATCTAGGGCGTGCACGGGTCGCGATCGATCAGGAACGGACAGGACTGGCCAGCGAGGCGGCGCTTCCTGCCGATGCCAGCGATACCGTGCTCGCCGATGCCCTCGAAGCTATCGCCCATGTTGGCGAGGAGACCGGGGCACGAGAGTCGATCGTTCGGCAGATCGACGGCATTGAGCGGGACCGATCGGCGTTCAATACCGAATTGGCAACCGTGCTTCTTGCGCTGCAGGCTACCTGCTCAGCCGACACGGTCGAGCACGTGCGCCAGCTTGCGGCGTCGTTGCGCGCAGCGATCCGGGCGCGTGACACGCTGGCGGGCCTTGAAGCTGACCACGTGCGCATCGAGGGGGAGCTCGCCCACGCGGAGCGTCGGCTCGACGGCATTGCCAGCGCGATCGATGCGTTGATGCAGGCCGCCGGTACGACAGACGAAGCCAACCTGGATGCGATTGTCGCCAACGTGGCGCGGCGAGATCTTCTTCGTGTAACGGAACGCGAAGCGCTCAACGAGCTCGCCGGCGCCGACAATGGTGCCGGGCTCGATACGTTGGCAGCCGAAATTGCTGGTTTGTCTGTCGAGGACGCCTCGAGCGCGCGTGCCCGGATTGACGACCGCCGTCGCGAAGTGGCCGCCGAGCGGGAAATTGTCGGTCGAACGCTGAACGCTGCTGACGAGGAGGCTGGCCGTGCGGCAAGCGAGAGCGCTGCGGCCGAAGCACAGCAGACGGCTTTCGACACGACTGCAGCACTGGCCCAGGCGGCGGAGGAGCACATCCAGGCAGCGAGCGCGGGCGCGCTGCTTCGCTGGATGCTCGACCGGCACCGTACAACCAACCAGGCGCCGCTTATCGCGAGAGCAGGCGTGTTGTTCGCAGAGGTGACTGGCGGCGCGTTCACGGGGCTGACCCTCGGCTATGGCAATGACGACCGTCCGATAATCCTAGCGCAGCGGTTTGATGGTGGAGAGGTCGGCGTCGAGGCGCTCAGCGAGGGAACGCGCGACCAGCTATACCTTGCCCTTCGGCTGGGCTCGATCGAAGGCCGCGCCGGCGCGGGGGCGTTGCCGATCATCTGCGACGATCTGCTGATCACCGCCGATGATGGTCGGGCAGGTGCGCTCCTCCGGGTGCTCGCCGCTGCCGCTGCGCATAGCCAGGTAATCGTGTTCAGCCATCACGCCCATCTCATCGACGTCGCGCGGGGCGCGGTGGGATCAGATGGCTTCAGGCTTCACACGATCGAACCAATCGGCGCGATCGCCGCATAGCGGTTTCGGAAAATAGCTGGGAGGACGGTACCGGGAAAGCCGAGATTGCCTCTGCCGTCATTCGATGTTCGCCGGTCCCGTGGCATTCATTTCCAAAAGCACAAATTTCGGACCTCGATTTGCATGAATGAGTGGCGGAAGTTGGAAAGTGAAAAGGATGGTCGGAACGGCCGCGTGTGGGTCTCGCCCTCGGCAGTTCAAGCGCGGCAGCTCACGACCAACACACGCCGTTTCGACGCAGTGTCGGTAATGTCGGTTTACGCCGGAATCAGACATTCGCTAAGCCGATAGCTGCCGGACCGCGACGCGCCTCAAAATGCCAAGCTCATGCGCGAAGCTACGGGGCCACGAACCATCACAGCCAATTATTGACCGGTGTTTTGCCACAGCGCGGCTGAAAAACGCGCGGGAAGGGGGGGCCATAATCTAGAAAATGACCAGGAAAGGGACAGCGCGCCCGGGCTCGACGCCGTTGCTGGAACATCTCACCACTATAGAATGAAGGCCAAATCACACATCCTAAACGCTCTTGCTTCAGAGGGGAGCCGCCAACACATACAGCACTGCGTCACAAGATTTTAAACGGGGGGACAGATGATCAACTATAACAGCGTTTCGGGGTGGATGGAATTTCCCTGGCTGAGCGTGTCGAATGGCTTGGCTGCCACGTACACTCTCGCCTACAAGCTGAAAGATAAGACCGGCGAGCATTGGACTTCGCGTTTCACGCGATTCAAAAACAAGGAAAACAAAGCACAATGGGGCGCAGCATATGTGATGTACGATGCTGTGCCGGATCTCATGAAGCACCTCGGCCTCGACATGCAGACGACTACGTTTCTACCCGCCCTATCGTCGGGTGAAATGCAAGCCGACCCTAAAAGGTCGATATGTTGGATCGCGAAAGAGTGCGCCCGCGTCTGCGGCGCCAGTTATAGTGACACGTCCCTTACGAAGAACGTCCATCAGAAAATTCATTCCATATACGACGCTGGCGGCCGATCTGCCGAGCTGGACAAGGCAAACTATCAAGCAGCGAAAATGCCGGCAAAAATTTTCGTCGTTTTCGACGATATCGTCACGCGCGGCGACACCCTTTCCCGCATTGCATTGGCCATCCACGCCGCCAACCCCGGCAGCACTGTTTATGGAATCGCGCTCGCGAAATCGGAGAGCGTAGATTATTGTCCGAACCCCGATAATGACCACGTTCCCGCCCGCTGGGACACTTTGTGGCAGGAAGGCGAGCAGGCGCATGCCAAGAAGTTTCCGAAAGTATGAGTTATGAGTGAGACAGCTAACACCCCAACCACCATTGGAATCGCGGCCCTGTTGACGGTCAAGGGGATTGGGCGTCGCGCTGCCCTGCGGATAATCAGCAGCCCACTACACGCTGATAGCGCGCGCGAGCATCTCGCTGAGCTTGCCCGTGCAGCCAAGGTTTCCGATCTCGACGTTGCCGGCGCATGGAACAAGGCGGAGGATAACCTCGATCGTTCCGTCGAGAGCGGCATCAAGGCGTTTTCCTTCCACGATGAAGGCTATCCGAAGCGCCTGCGCGATACGCCAGACCCTCCGGCGATCCTCTATGTGAAGGGGGACCCGTCGGGCTTGCACGCTGCACATAGCATCGCCGTGATCGGCACCCGCGAACCCACGGCTTATGGCGAAAAGGTTGCAAGACGCTCGGCCGCGACAGCGACGGAACAAGGGTTTGTTGTGGTCAGTGGCCTTGCCCACGGCTGCGATACACTTGGTCATGAGGGCTGCCTCGATCATCACGGCGTTGGCGTCGCTGTAATGGCACACGGACTGGAGAAGGTGTACCCCGCCGCGAACCGCAGTCTAGCGAGCCGGCTGCTGGAGGCTGGCGGCTGCTTGGTGAGCGAGTATCCGCTTGGGATGACACCGACGCGGACCGCATTCGCTGAGCGTGACCGCATTCAAAGCGGCCTCTCAGACGCGGTCCTCGTTATCGAAACGGACGTGAAAGGCGGAACGATGCACACCGTCCGCTTCTCGCGCGAGCAGAAGCGCGCGCTCGCCTGCATCGATCACCCTGAGTCATGGCGTCACGAGCCGAAGATACAGGGAAACCAGATGCTCATCGCCGATCGGTGGGCGGTGCCCATTTCGGACGGCGACGCCCTTCTTAGTTTTCTGAACGGCTTGAAAGCCGTTGAGAAAACGACGCCAGCGGCACCATCCGAAAAGACGGCCAAATCACAAATCGCTATGGACTTTTGACATGATCATCTTCGATTTTGACCAGACACTCGTCGATACTTCGTCTGTCGAGCATCTGAGAGCTGCACGAAATTGGAAAGCCGTGATGGCGAAAGCGTCTCAATTGCCTGTTTATAATGGCATGACGGCTTTACTCACCGAGCTACATGCGTCGGGGCATACGCTCGCGATCGTCACGAAAAGCCCCGATATGGTGCCCAAAGCGTTTATCAACGCACATAACTGGCCCATCGATATCGTCGTCGGCTATCATCAGGTTAAAAACAAAAAGCCTGATCCGGAAGGCTTAATACTGGCCATGTCGAAGGCAGGCGCTAACCCTGAGGAAACCTATCATGTCGGCGATCAGCCGCAGGATACGGAAGCCTCGCGTGGCGCGGGGGTTATGGCATTGGGCTCCGCGTGGGGGTGCAATGACACGAAAGGTCTGAAATCTTCTAATCCTGACCAGCTTTTTGCGACTGTCGCTGATCTCGCCGTCTTCCTCAAAAGTAGCACAGTGCGTGTGAGTTGATCGATTCAGCGAGCGGTCGCGGTCAATGCCAGTGCTTCGCGGGCAGTCGACTCGAGCGGTCCGCCGCCGGCATGGCGTACCAGATTAAGCGGCTTCGGAATGCTTTCTTGCCCTGATAGTAATTGCCATTGGTCGGGACATCAGGCGCGTTGCCCGTTACCCAGACAAGCGCAGACGTTTCTGACGGAACAACAGCTTCCGGCGAAGATCGCCACCGGCCCTCCGTACAGCTCATGTGTTCGCAGCCAGTCGGTTGTTCAGTTCGGCAAAGAGATAGTCGCGATCGCGCGTACTTCGGCGAGCAAGAGAGGGGAAAGCCCCAGCGCCTCCAGCGGACGGGTACGCAGCCACTGCAGTGCACCGGGTGTGTCGAGGTCCTTACGCGCGGACATTTCGTTCAATTTCATGGCGGTTACACGCGACAAACCCAGCGAGATGAAGCTGATCATCGTTTTGTCGGATGCGCCGATCTCTAGGTAAAGGGGCAAAGACGGAATGCTTGAGACCATGTCCACCAACCCCGCGCTGTCGAGGGCGTAAACAAGAAGGGCGCTATAGCAACCAAACAGCCGAACGGCTTGGAAGCGGATGTCGCCCTCGATCAAATCGAGGGTGTTTCTGATCGTCGTCCGAACAGGCTTCGACGTATTTCGCGAAATTTGCTCGTCGATGATCTGGGGAAGCGGCAGGCCGAGCATCCAGCGTCGCGCGATCAGAGCGTGGAACCTATGCAGATTCTTGGAGGTATCGATGCCGAGAATGATCTCGTGGCAAAGCTCGAGGACATCCGCATAGGACTGGAAAGCTTCACTCTCGCGGGGGTGCAGGGGGATGAGGGTCCGAGCGACGTCGGGGCCTTGAGCCACTTTCGCGCTTATTCGGTCGTACAGCCGCTGTTGTTTGTGTGCGGATATGTTTGGAGTCCGGCGGATAACCGCTGCTGGGAGAGTGAGTTTTTCACTGGCGGCGGCGAGCGCGGCTTCTAGCAGCCCCGACTGAGCATCGCCTGCAGCGACGCCTGCTCGTTCGAATGTCTGACTGAGGTCTCCGGCTTTGAAATCGGTATAAAGGCGGACAAAGGTGGTCTCGAGATCGGTTTCATCGCTGCGGCCAACGCTCGGCTTGCCGGCGATGACGGTCATGAGCTGATCGTAATGGTCGTTCAGGCTGGTTTCGATTGCCGGGGTGATAATCGAGTCCTTTGGCCCTTCGAGCGGCTTTTTCTTCCATTTGTCGTAGTCGATGAGGAAGATGTTGCCTTGGAATTCTCGTTTCAGCCTGCCGGCGCGACCGGCGAGGTTCCAGAAGTCGGTCGACTCCAAGGCCTTGGTCCGACCCTTCTCCGGAGCAAACATGAAGATGTTTTTGGCAGGCAGATTGACGCCCTGCAGCAGCGTGCTCGTGCATACGAGGAAGTCGACCTCACCGGACGATACTGCCGCTTCAATTGCGCGTCGAAGCTGAGTGGGGATGTTGGAATAGTGAAACGCGACGCCGTACTTAACGCACTCAACCAACGCGTAGTTGGCGTGGACCGCTTCTTTAGCTAGGTCCGACAGAGCCAGGCGCGCGACGGTCGGCTCGCGATCAGACATCAGCTCGGCCAGCTGGAGCGCAACGCTCTCGGCCTCCGCTGCGCCGTTTGCATAGATAATGTTCGAATGTCCGCGTCCAAGTTCCGCCGGAATATGGACGAGTTTTTCTGTTCGGCTTGCGACTATTCTATCCAGTTGCAGCGTCGCGACTGACCGTAGCGCCTTCGATCCGTCCCCGGCGGTCTTAATCGAAAGCTTGCCCTTGGTCGCTGACTCGATGGAGATAATCAGGAAGTTCTGGGCGACGGTCGGCTCTACAGACGAGAACTCGATCACGTCGTCCAAACCGAACAGCCGGCCGAAGACATCCAGATTGCGGATTGCCGGACTGGCGAAGAGGATCTGGGATGTCGGATTGCGGACGAGTAGATCGTCGACGACCCAATGAAGCAGAACACCCCGCGATCCGTCTGCGATCGAATGCGCTTCATCAACGATGATGACGCTGGCGCTGAAGTCAGGATGGGCACCGAGAGCGAGTTGCACCCTCTCTTGCGTCATCACATAGATGGCGCGCCCGGCAAGCGTTGTGTCCGCGTCAACCGGCACCGTGACAATGTCGGGAACATCGCGTGTCGTTCCCTCGAACTGAACCTTCAGATCCTCCGCGACTTGGGCGATCAAGGCACGGGTCGGGACGATGTAGACAACCGACTTTGCCCGGTCGTTGTCGAAGAGCGCTGAAAGATACCCCTGCAATACAAAGGATTTTCCCGCGGATGTGGGTGCGGCCAGCGCGATTCGGCGGCTCTGCATAAGGCTAAGCCATAGCTTCTGCTGGAAGTCTGTCAGCAGCACCGTGTGCCCGTTTATCGTCACCTCATGCGCATCGGCCGACGCGATTTCTTCAGCGACAAGCGCGAAAGGAAGGCTGGGCTGTGCGGACTCAACGTCTGCTCTCGTGCCGATGGATGGGAAGTTGCCCAGACGCATAAGCACGACGCGCAGGGCCTGATCCAAAGGCACCTGTTCGGTGCCAAACAGATCGTATGCACAAGTCGCCACCCTGAAGGCGGCGCGTCGATGATCTGCTGTCTCCGAGCAAGCCAGGATGGCCGCTGAACGCATCAACCGCGTTGCATCTGTAATGTCCGCGGGGCCTTCATCGACACCGCCGATCTCTTTGGTGAGCCATGCTTGCTCGATGCGGTGCGCCGCATCGTGAAATTTGGGATTTCCCCAAACTTTGTCAGCCAGTTCCTGCATCATGGCAACCAACCAATCCGTGACTGGAAAAGATCGCGAAATTCCTGCACCGCCGGGAGCGGGAAGAAGAAGAGCTCCACATTCTGCGAGTCCAGCCCCGCCGCCTCAAGCGCAGCGGCGACCTTGGGAGCGACCGCTTCAAGATGCTCCTTCGCCAGCGCTCTGAAGGCATCCTCTGCGCCTTGGTCACCGGCGGCGCTGGCCTTTTGGAAGCCGTCGAAATCGAAGCCGATCAGGCAGGTGATGACGTCTTTGCGCTCGTTATATTCTTCCTCATGCGGATCCAGATATCGCAAAATGGCTTCCTTGCCTTCGGTGCCCAATCCTGTGAAATCGATATTTCGCTGAACAAGCTGCAGTTCGTGGTCCAGCTCGTCCGGCTCCAAAGATTTTGCGATCGATTTCGCGGCGGACGTGATGGCTGCACCGACGTCGCCATACATTTTTGACTCTCCCCAATAGAGAAAAAGCCGCGCCGTCTCTGGGCAGTATCGAACATGGACCCCGTCCGCGCCGTGAACGGGCATCTGCGGATTGGTTTTTAAGGTCATCTTCGCGATGACCTGTGGAGCGCCTAGAATCCATTCTGTCAGGAGGTACAACAGTAGCTCGCCGGCTTCGCCATTCCGGTTTGTTGCCTTGTGCGCCTTGATGAAAAGCTTGGCGGCCGCATCATTGAGCTGAGTGGTTTTGACCAAAAAATCGTCGAACGGCAGGGTCGACTGCAGCGCTCTTACTGCATCGATTTCCTTTCGTGTCAGCGCGAATGGCGTCAGATGAAGCCATGCCAGTTCCACCAGTTCGTGAACCGTGGTTTTGCCCTGCCGGAATGCCGGGAAATGCAGGCGGAGAGTGACGCCTGAGCACTTGCATAGTACCTCATGCTGTAGCTCTCTTATCCTCGGCCCCAGTTTGGAATAGTCCCGGCGAAGAGCCGCAAGTACCGTATCCAAATCTGGGCCTTCGGCCTGTTCTGCGCTTTGCTGGCTCAACTTGCCCCCAGTCGATCTTACCCCTTCAACAAGCGTAGCGCGAGGATAAGCTAAGGGAAGCAGAAACGTGGCCTAGTGAAGCGTCGGGCAGGCCGGCGGAGGGGGCAATCGGGTCAGCCCTTAGTACCCGGCTTGCCGACTGAACAAATGTACGTTTCCCGCGATCAGCCTCCCGGAAGCGGCTGGTCTGGAGGCAGCCCAATCTCTGTCGTTCTGCGGTGCCGGTCGTGCAGACGCCGGATGTCAGCTCCTAGACAGACCTGTCGTTCGACATGTCGCTAAAGGGCGTGGGGAATGTCCCCGCTTCTCGTCTCTTCTGCCATCGCTGGTCACGGCGTCGGGTGAACATGAATGGATGTCTGAAGTTGGGGCGCGCGAAACGGCAGATGAATGTCGTCTTGTGGGTCTAGTTACAAGAATCCTTCGCCCGCATGCTCGCGGAACCGCTCATGGTCCCGCACATATTCCGCTACCATCTCTAAAGATGAATGCCGACTATGCTCCTTCATTTTAAACAAATTGGCGTTTTGGCGACCGGCCTCGGTAAGGAATCCCGCGCGAAGCGAGTGGCCCGAAAACAATTCAGGCGGGTAGCCCGCGGCGACCGCGGCCGCCTTTACTACCAACGCCACGCCTTGTGCGCTCATTGGCTTGTCGGTTAGCCGGCCCTGAGGCGTCAATTTGCGGAATACCGGCCCGCTGGTGATGCCTGCCTGCTCGAGCCAGGCGCGGTAATGCCTCACTGGTTCAAGCCTGCGGCCGTCGGGGATCGCGACGGTGTGACCCTTGCCCTCCTGGTCAGTCTTCGATGCCGCGATGCGCACTAGCAGCCCGCGGCTATCCTCGCTCACACGCGCAACGGTTATAGCCACGAGCTCGGAACGGCGG
>Ga0160428_1001138_pt1 | contig 21948 bp, 20 predicted proteins | sample SolpanmetagenomM_FD_108198 | JGI IMG/M metagenome (GOLD analysis project Ga0160428, IMG submission 108198) | Solar panel surface microbial communities from Lawrence Berkeley National Laboratory, California, USA - M | ecosystem: Engineered > Built environment > Solar panel > Unclassified ... | reverse complement strand
GATCAACCGGGCGCTGATCTGGGTCTACCGCCCGGTCATTCGCCTCGTGCTGCGCGTCCCGGTACTCGTCGTCGTTGCTGCGATCGCCATCCTGGCCGGGACGGTGTGGCCCGCGATGCAGCTTGGCAGCGAGTTCATGCCCAGTCTGAACGAGGGCACGTTGCTGTTCATGCCGGTGACGCTACCGGGCTTGTCCGTGACCAAAGCGGCCGAACTGCTGCAAACTCAGGACCGCATCATCAAGTCTTTCCCGGAAGTCGAGTCCGTCTTCGGCAAGGCGGGTCGGGCAATGACCGCGACCGACCCGGCGCCGGTCGAGATGAGCGAAACGGTCGTGAACCTGAAACCGCCGAGCGAGTGGCCGGCCGGCAAGACGCTCGACGGACTGATTGCCGAGATGAACGCCGCCTTGCAGCTCCCAGGCGTCAGCAATGCGTGGACCATGCCGATCAAGGCGCGCATTGACATGCTGTCCACGGGTATCCGCACGCCCGTCGGTGTCAAAGTGTTTGGGCCTGACCTGCACGTGCTGGAAGGTCTGGCGACCCAGGTCGAGCACGTCGTGCACGACGTCCCGGGCACGACGAGCGCCTTTGCAGAGCGGCTCGAGGGCGGCCACTACGTCGAGATCGAGCCCGATCGGGAGGCCGCTGCCCGTTACGGTCTGTCGATCGGGGATGTGCAGAAGGTGGTGGCGACCGCCCTTGGTGGCGAAACCGTCACCACGACGGTCGAGGGCCGCGAACGCTACGGCGTGAACGTTCGCTACCCGCGCGGCCTGCGGGATGACCCGGCAGCCATTGCCAGCCAAGTCCTGGTGCCAGCGATGAGCGGGGCAATGATCCCGTTGGGCCAGCTCGCCAGCATTCATGTCACCTCGGGCCCACCCAGCATTCGCACGGAGAACGCGCAACCGGTCGCCTATGTGTACGTCGATTTGGCAGGCCGGGACTTGGGCGGGTACGTTGCGGAGGCGTCGGCCAAAGTGGCGGCGCAGGTTAAGATGCCGCCGGGCTATCACGTCGAGTGGAGCGGCCAATTCGAATACCTCCAGCGGGCCGAGGCCAAGCTGAAGGTGGTCGTGCCGGCGACGTTGGTCGTGATCATGGTGCTGCTGTTCCTCAACTTCGGGCGGCTGACCGAGACGTTCATCGTCATGCTTTCGGTACCGTTCGCACTTGTGGGCGGGGCCTGGCTGATGTGGCTGCTCGGCTACAACATGAGCGTGGCCGTAGCCGTCGGCTTTATCGCGCTCGCGGGCGTCGCGGCCGAAACCGGCGTGGTCATGCTGATCTATCTGGATCAGGCGCTCACGGAGATACGGCAGAAGCGGCTGGTCGAAGGCGTGGCGATGAGCCGTGAAGATCTACAGTGGGCCATCATGCACGGCGCGGTCGAGCGCGTGCGGCCGAAGATGATGACCGTTGTCGCGATCATGGCCGGGCTGTTGCCGATCTTATGGAGCACCGGCACCGGCTCCGAGGTCATGCGCCGCATCGCCGTCCCGATGGTCGGAGGGATGGTGTCATCCACCCTCCTCACCCTGCTCGTCATCCCCGCGATCTACGCGATCGTCAAAGGATGGCGGCTGCCTCACCACGCCGAAGCTCGTGCGCCCGCTGGTCAGCGGGCGGCGAGCCCGGCCGAGTGAGAGAGGCGCGTCACCCTCCCGCGCCAAAGGTTAGGAGGGCAACGAAGTGGAGTTTTCGACAATGGCTCAGATGAACAAGATCAAAGGCGCAATCGCAATGGCAGGTTTGGTAGGAGGCTTGGCCCTGGCCGGGGTTCCCGCCTTTGCGCAAACGCCGGCACCGTCGACGCCTCAGACGGCCCATGGAAAAGGCATGATGATGAAAAACATGCCGAATGGTCAGGCCGAAATGCCGATGAACCCGGAGATGATGCAGAAGATGTCCAAGATGATGGACAACTGCAACAACATGATGGAGTCGATGAAGAAGAAGGACGGCACAGACGCGCCGTCAGCTCCCGCTAACAAGGGCTAATCTGGAAGCGAGGGATGGATATTCCATCCCTCGCAAGGATCGTTGGCGACATCGGCACTTCGTTGAGATCGTTTCGTCGATCGAAGCCGCCGCGCAGCGCAATGTCTCTGACGACGTGACATGCTACTTGAAGGAATGAACCAATGAACAGCGATCCGCTGGACTGCCTGGTCATAGGGGGCGGCCCCGCCGGTCTGACAGCAGCAATCTACCTGGCCCGCTTCCAAAAGCGTTTTCAGGTCATCGACTCCGGCGCCAGCCGGGCTGCGTGGATCCCCATTTCGCATAACCACGCCGGCTTTCCGGACGGTATTCACGGAACCACCCTGCTGGAGCGCATGAGGGCACAAGCTCAGAAATACGGTGCTCACATTCGTTCGGGCACAGTCACGCGCTTGGAACGACGAGAGGATGGCGTCTTCGTTGCTAACGTCGGGGTAGATCGGCTCACGGCACGAACGGTGCTCCTTGCGACTGGCGTAATCGACCTCGAACCCGACTTGCCGGATCTGCCAGATGCGGTCCAGCGAGGGCTGATACGTCACTGCGGAATCTGTGACGGCTACGAGGTTATTGGTCACAAGGTTGGGGTGATCGGGCGCGGCAGCGGTGGCCTGCACGAAGCGCTGTTCCTGCGCACCTACACCGACGACGTGACATTGCTGTCGTTCGGCGAGGACCTGATCCTTTCTCCCGACGAACAACTGAGGGCCCAGGCGGCGGGCATCGTCGTCATCAGGGAGCCGGTGACGTCGGTCACGGTCGAGGGGGAGCGAATTACCTCGATGGCCACCCGGCAGGGCTCCTCCCACTCGTTCGAAAGCCTCTACTCTGCATTGGGCAGTAAGGCGCGGTCGGACCTCGTACATGCACTCGGCACGAGACTCGACGAGAACGGTTGCGTGGTGACCGACGAGCACCAACGCAGTTCGACGCATGGTCTGTTCGCCGCTGGTGACATCGTGCGCAGCCTCGACCAGATCAGCGTTGCGATGGGCGAGGCCGCAATCGCCGCGACCGCGATTCATAATCGCCTGCGTGGCGTGGCGATCCCGTCCTCTCCCATCAGCGAGGCGCTTTCCTTCTCCCCCGAGCAACATAGTAGCCAGACACGATGACACGAGCCGAACTCGCCGGCTCAGGCAGGTCAACCCCGACGGTGAGATCGTGACGGCGACCCCGGCAAGGCTTTTACAGGTTCAAGGCGCCATTCAGGTCTTTGCGCTGTCGCACCCTCCTAAAGCTTTTGGCGATGAGCCGGAGTGATCGGCCTCCGCTCTAGGCATGACGAGTCTCCGAGGAATATGCCCGCCCTACAGCGGTGGTGACACTCCGGTCTCGCAATAGAGGGAGTGCCGGTTAGGCGGTGCTGCCGCGGATGCAGCGTGCGGGGCGATTGTGCCTGCGACGAGCCGCACGCGATGGAATTTGTGCAGCGCTTCCTTTTCGCCCATCGCCGGATCCACAACCACTTTCACCTTCGCCGCCACCGCCTCACCGCGAAACCAAAACGCCGTGCCGCTCGTCACCATGCACTTCGTATCTGGTGCGATCTGGTCCGTATCGCTGCGGCGTTGTACGCCGGCCTTCGATCCAGGCAGTTTTCAATCCTCCGCCTTCACTCGGCAACGCCCCAGCCTGCCGCAGAACGTTAGGAAACGCGGTGCCCGGTTCGATCGCAAATACGAGGCAAATCCGCGGTATGAGTAGTTTCCGACCCTAGCCCCGACGATCCCAGGTGCATACGAGACCGAAAGGCCGGCGAGAGATTGCTGACCATACCGGAGTAAATCCATGCCCCCAGCAAGGTTGTTTGCCTCCCTGATTGTTGTGCTTGGAGTCCCGGAATTGGCGCTCGCGCAGGTTCCCCCGGCTGCCGGTGCCGTTCCGTGTCAGCCTGGCGCCGCATGCTCTCCCGCTCCCGGTGTTTCCAACGTCGTGCCTGCCCAGCCTGGTCGCACGATGGGTCCACCTGGCCAGACGGCTATGCCGGGAATGGCTCCCGGTACAGCAATGGGGCCGGGTGCGGGGCTGGGTATGCGGCCGGGCAATCAAAAGCCCGCAGCCGGATCCATCATGCCCATGCGGCATCCCGGAGAGATGGGTTCAGGACACACGATGGGTCGTGTGCGTGGATCCGGTCAGGTGACGCCGGTGGGTTCGCCGGACAGGTCTCTCCCAGCCAACGCCGCGCCAGAAACTTCGACCCCGGCGAAACGAATGTAGGTCGCACGACCGTCTATGCTGGATTGGGCTCGTTGCCACGCACGGCATGGTTAGTTTCCGATCCTGCCGCCCCTGAAGCGAGACGGATAGCGTCCGGTCCAGCAAAATATCTCCCATGTTGGGAAATCACGGCCCGCGAGGAAGAGTTCGTCGATGGCGTGCAGGGTCGATCTGAACGACCGCCGGTGTGGGCAAAGTCATGGGACGGGCGGCGACAGGCATGTGGCCACGGCCGAATGCACCCGGCTGAACTGAGACCGGCGGCTCTCGAACCGCCGGTCTCATAGTGATATGGCCGAAACAAGCTAAAGTGGAAATTTTGGCCGACATTCCCGGCACCGTCGCGACAACGATTGCCAGCAGGACGAGACCGGGTCAGGCCATCATTTGCGCTCGACCGGTACAGCGGAGAAGCTGCGTTAATGACCTTCGATCCTCATGGTTAGAGCTCGACGATCGTGTCGAGCTCATTCACTTTGAGCCGGGAGGTTGCGCCCCTTGCACACTGCCGGTCTGGGGCACAATGCCCGTCGGGGATGTCACGTCCGTATGCGGCTGCGCCTCGCCGAATCGCCCAGAGATCCCAGGAAGCGAACCAGGCGTTTCGACCGATTGCGCGGAACCAGTCTGCGGCACGGCGCCGGTCGGCGCAATTAAGTGACCTTCCGGCAGAGCGGTGTGTGCCGGTCCACCACTAGGTAAAGCGTCGGGAACAATCATGCCCTGCTCGGACCCGGTTACTGGAACTCGAGGATCATTAGCAAAAGCAACGCTTGCCGAAGTCATCGCGAGTATCGATGAAGCGATCAGAATATTAAAGCGGTTCATGTGTTCGTCTCCGTAGCGGGACCCTGTATTTCGTCGGTCGCTGCTTGGATCTTGATATAGTGCCGTTGAACTCCAGTTTTGTGACAAAGCGTATCTGCGGCACATCTCCTCCCTTGCGGCCGGTGGTTCCTGCCCAGGGTCGTGAAGTCGAGATCGGTGACGCTGGTGTTCAGCTCGAAGCGGACGCCGCGCTCGTCTAGCCACTTGTGCAATGGCCGGCCACGTAAATCCCGTCGGGGGTGGGGGCGTCCACTCCATCTAAGGGCACGGCGACGCCGTAGATTTGTCATCATTACAACAGAAACCCGGTTCAATCTGTTTCACATTTAAGGAGCAATCAATTATGCGGATCATCCAGTTCGGGTCGTTTGCCGCAGCTCTCGCCATGGCGTCATTCCCGGCCGTCGCCCAGCAATCCTATCAATTCTATCAGCCTCAGTGGTCCCATGCTGACGAGCATCGCGCCCACGAGGCCGCCCACGAGGCGGAACACCAAGCCGAGCACGCGCGCCGGGACGAGGCGGCAGGTGATTACCATGGTGCGGTGCACGCTAGGCAAAGGGCGCACTCGGCGTATGACGAGGCGGTTCGCCATGGAGCCTACGAACAGGGCTTCTTTCCGCGCGATTATGGATATGAGCACAGTGCCGATGGCGACCATGGGCATGGGCACGACGAGTAGACGAGCGAGCTCCCCAGGGAGAGCAAGAACATCTGCCCCTTAAACACAGGGCGCCTTGCCGGCTGGACCAAGCGCTCAGACGGCTGAACGAAGCATATGTTCTGCCCTGGGCATCGCTACATCGGACGGCACGTCGCCCAGAGCAGTCGATCGATCTGAAGCGCAAGTAGTCAGTAGCGGAACGAGATTCCCACGTATGGGTTGAAGTCGGGCGCATCTTTATTGAGGGCTATGTAGGTGCCTACGTCAAGCTGAAGCGCAGGCGTGACCAGCCATTGCAGCGAAGGGTCGATGGTGTAGCGGGGCCGGATGTTGTGGTCTGTCGTGTACTCCGCGGCAAACCTCCAGCGCCGCGGTCACCGTCTCGCCGATGACAGGCCGGTTCAGGTTCGCCAGGAACTGGTAGTCCGCGTGATAACCTTGCTTATTCAGGTTCCGCAGCAAGCCAATCCCGGGCTCCAGGGTGAGGGAGAACTTGGCCGGGAGCGCCACGGTGTATGGCGCATTCAGCGAGTATTCGACCATGTTGTTACCCAGCCCGCGGGCGGCCGTGGGCAGCTTTGCCAGCCCGTAGAGGGCAAGGGCGCGGTCACCACCGTCGTTGCCGAACAGGCTTATCTTGCCGCCCACCAGGAGGTCGCCAAAACCTCGGGCGCGCAAGCTGCCTTGTCCGGCGCGGCTGCGTATTGCCAGGCTGTTGTAGGTGGGAACCTGAATCTCGACCTCGGCCCAATTCGTCACTCCGAGCTTGAGGAACGGGTTTACCACGCTGTAAGCGCGCGCCGTTGTGCGGTCTCGCGTGAAGTGGTCCCAGGTGTAATTCCAGAAGTCACTCTCGAGCTGGAAATGCCCAGCGTCCACAGTGAGGGAGCTGTGCGTTTTCCCTGGCCTATCAGTGCTGAACGGCCGCATCTGGTCGTCAGGCGCAGGATTGAACAGATTGTATTGGCTTTTGTCGACGGTAATTCGCACCGGTGTCCCTTCGGCGTTGGTCGCGCCCTCCCGCTGCTGCTGACCGACAGTCGCGTTAGGGTCCTGAGCCAGGGCATGTCCCGTCGCGACGGATGCTACGAGCAAGGCAAGCGCGGTCAGCGCAACGGACGACGTGGGAGCGGCAAACGGCGCCCGACGGCTCCTCTGCAGGGACGTAGATATTTCGGCGACGATTGGGCTTTTCATGGCGCGCTCCTTTCTGTACTTCCGGCCGACTGAAGCTTCCAGGATTCCTCCTATTGGGCGAAAGCGCAAAGAGCCAGCCGCGATACGTGTTGAGTAAGCTTAGCGAAACCTAGTTAGATCGCTTCAAATCGTGTGTAATCCAGAGCATCACGACACGACGTTGAGGCCGCCCACAGCCGAAGCAACTGGCAAAAAGCTTTGCGCCGCCTGCGCCGTAGCGTACTCCAATGCCTGCTGGCTCGGTGCTCCGCTTGCCGCCGCAAACCCCTCCTGCTCCCGGAGCAAAGTCGTCAACGTGCCGGATGATAGATGTCCTCCAGCCGAGGAAGGCTGCAATTGGGACGAAACTGCCGGTCTATTCTCGCCGGACGGCACATTTTGCCCAGTATCGACTACACTGCTCGAAGCCACGCTTAATCCCGCCTGGCTGGCTTGAGCCAAGCAAACGTTCGGAAGTTTTAAGTTTGCTCCTAATCCGTGAATAGACAAATTCCGCGATCCTTCTTCAGCTAGTTGATGAGTCCACTGCAGCCCAGCATATCTCGTGCCATCGTCGTGCCCGCCCCTGGCGACTGCGAGCCCATGCGTAACGAAGTATTAACCATATGAAGGCATATACTGGAGTATGTGCCGTTTCATTGCGTATCAGGGCGAGCCGATCCTTGTTGAAGCTCTCGTGTCGCTACCTTCTCATTCGTTGGTTCGGCAAGCGACGCATGCCGCCCAAACAGTCACGCCCTTGAACGCCGATGGGTTTGGCCTCGGGTGGCATAATGACAATGGAGGCGTCGAAACCTACCACAACGAAATAGCGGCCGGGGCGGACCCAAACCTTTTCCGCTTGTGTGAGCGGGTGCGGTCAGGAAGCTTCTTCGCTCACGTGCGGGCAACCACTGGGACAGAGGTGATGAAATCCAACTGTCATCCGTTTACGCACGAGGGCTTTTTGTTCATGCATAATGGACAGATACCCGGGTGGCTGGACATCCAGCGTCAGGTCGAGGCAATGCTTCCATCGCCCCTCCGGATGATCCAACGAGGCACAACCGACTCCGAAGCCATCTTCCTGCTGGCGGTCGCGAACGGCCTCAAACGGGATCCTATTTCCTCGGTGCGAAAAACACTTGGTTACTTGCTGGAACTTAGCAGCATTTCCGCCTCTACTGGGCCGCTCCGCTTCGCGGCTGCTCTCTCCGACGGTGACACACTTTGGGCATTTCGCTGGTCTAGCGATAAGAACCCCCCGACGCTATTTTACCGGCGACGCCGAGGAGGCGTGACTATTGCTTCGGAACCGACGGATCGTGGACTTCCTGACTGGGACGAGGTGCCGTCAGGGACGTGCGTCGTGGTCAAGCGTGGTCGGCCTGTTCGGATCGTGCAGCTCGTGGTGAACTCGCGACACGTTTCTACCCGAGCAAACGCGAGATTGCGTGCAGCCCTTTCATTCCCGAGCCAAATCGCGCAATAGCTTCGCGGTTTCGTTCCAGCTCCCCGTAAGGAAGGTATCGAATCCCCAGATCGGCTACCCTGCTGAAGGCGGGCCTTCGGAGCTGCGCGGCCACCTCTCCTTCTCGACCATCGGGCGCTACGAGAAAAAGGCCTCGTGCGAGCGTGGTCCCCAACGCCAAATCGAGCAGACGTACTATTCCCGAATGGATCGAGGTCGAATGTTCGACCTCGAACGCGCCGACGACCGCACCTTCTCCATCCAGCCATAGTACATCGATCAACCGCACAGCGTCGGCCCCAGTCGACTCCTCGATTGCAGTTGGAAGCGAGCCAAGGCAGCCATCTCCGAGCCGACCGCCAGACCATGCCCTCCCACAGTCGTTAGAGGCCATCCAAACCCCATAGCCGAGCGCCAGCCCGAGATCGCGTAACCAAGCCTGTACCTTCGAATGGCTATGGTCCGCATCCTGGGCGGATGCCGCCGCACGAGCCTTGGCCGCCAGTTCTCGAACGTCTGCGAGGTCCTGGCGCCACGCCGCTTCTTCTTCGGCATTACCCTCGCGTGGCGGTGCCGAATAGCGACCTGAGCCAATGTCGAACAACAAGCCGGCGACCGCGCCCAGGTCGTTCGACAGCAAGGTCCTATACCGGGCATTCAGCGCTAAAATGCCGAGACGCATCGCCAGAAAGTCATCCCAACGCCCAAGCCTCACTCGAGCTCCAGTCAAGGCGTTGTAGCCGTTCACAATGGCCGTGTTGAATGGCGGTATAAGTGTCGGATGCAGGAAGTAGAGCAGGTTCGCTGCGGTCGGCCCGAGCCCCTTAATTCCGTGGCTGGCAAGGCGTTGGATCGCAGCAAGGACTTGGTGTTCCTCCGTGCAGCAGGCGCACGCATCCAACATCCGCCCGAAATTCCGCTGATTCTCTGGATGTTCGTAGATGTCGGGGATACGGAGTTTCGGCTTCCAGAGCCACGCATGGTCCGCACCTTTGAAAATTTGCCTCTGCTCTGCAATCGCGCCGACCACGGTTTCCAATGACGACCCACGGTATGCGTTTCCAAAGGCCCCTATTTCGATCTCTCCAGCCACCTTGGCCAAGCCTCTCCGGATGGACCGAAAGTTTTTGAGCCGCTCTTCCCACAGAAACCAAGTCCGATAGGTTGCAGCTTGATCATCGCGCCAACGACGAATCAATTGTTCGGTCAGGTCATCCATGCGATGCAGCATGGGACAGGCCGTCAAGGCACGCCAGCCGATTTACCAGCAATCGTCCTTACAGGTTGATTTGCTGGCGTGTTACACGAAATATGACGGATTGACTCGCCAGGCCGTTTTAATGCGCCGAGAAGTGCTCGTGAGGTGTGTTGAGCATTTTGCGTCTCGATTACCGTAATGAACGTGTGCTTTTGGAACGAGCGTTGGTAAACAGGCAATAAAGCGTTCTGGCAGCTGTTTGCAGCTCCGCTAGTCCCGACATCAGTATCAGGTGTTTGGTACCTTACTTGTGCTATACTGCGTGCTCCTCTGCGATAAACATTTCTTGATGATCGTCTTTCGATTGGAGCAGACCGCTCTGGGCAATGGGGCAGCTTCTTTACGTCGAACCCTAAGTTACGTCTCGTCGCAGGGCGTAAAAAACCGGAGTATTTCGCTTTTGGTGTCTACCTCCTTCTGAATTTCTGCAAGAGATGTCGTGAAGCGTTCCACCGCGCCATCAAGAAGAACATCGACAAACTGTCGCAGCTCTTCCGGTCTGACGGGCCGTGAGAGAATATACTGCTCGATCTCTGCTTCAAGTTCTGCTGGCAGTTTGGAAGCAAAGCTGTGCAGGGCGAGACTGGCGGCCGCTGCATGATGCCGGTAATGCTCGACTACTGCCCTCACTCGGCAGGGTGAGCCTTCCAAGTCGTTGGCAATCTCAATGCGTCTGTCTACGGCAACCAGGGCCGCATCAAGCTGTAAACTATAACATGTCTGGCCGTCGGGCGACCGAGCATCATGCAGCTCAATGCTTTTAATGGAGTATCCAACTGAACCCGCGTAGTAGCCCAGCACAGCGTGCGCGATCGATTGTCTGCTCCGGCCTGACAATGCCCTTAGATCTGCCAGCGTGTGATCGCGAACTAGCGTGACTGGCGCCTCCTGAACATCTACTTTCACAAAAGTAGTGGACGACGTGTTGCAGGGGCGAGCAATCGCTTTCGGCGTTACGAGCATCGCCGCCGCCAAAAGCATTGCCGCCTTCATTGAGTTGATCATGAACGCTCCCTCAGGGTGACGGCCCTACATCCATCATCGAATGCAGGGCCGCCTAGCTTACCGCGAACCCGGCGGGCGCGGCGCGCCCTCGTTTGATTGTGGCACGACGCCGGGGGGCGAAGACACGTCTGAATGTGGGGTATCTTCATTCATCGGAGCTATGCGGGGCATGCTTGCTGAGCCCGTGTCACGGCCGAGTTGCGAAGGAGCGGACAGATGAGATCCCTGTGCCTCTCTCCGCTCGCCTCGAGGCGTGTGTTGGCCGGGATCAGTTCCTGGCTCAGCGTGCGGTACTGACACACTCTGCTCAGATCCCGTGATCGGCACAGTGACTGGATCGGCAAGCGCCGCCGTGCCAGCGACAAGTGAGCCGAACACGGCGGCGGCTTTAAATAGACGGTACGAAGGCAGTGACATGGAAGGCTCCGGTAGTCGAAAGCACCGCGAAGCGTGTTGCGGGTTGCAAGACGACATATGAGAAACCGGCTCGCCTAAAGACAGGAGACTTTCATGACGAAACATGTCCAGGCTGAGCATTTCAAGGCTTGTGAGCGCTTCATGGACATGGCTGATTGAGCAGCACAGAACCCGAAAGGACGAGCAATGTATCGTAGGTCGACGCTTTCAATACTGATGGTTGCGGTTGCAATTTTGCCCGCCGCCTGTGCGCCCCAGCCAAGCGGAATGGCTTCACCGGCGCCCGTCTCCAGCTTAAGCGGACCGGGCAATGCCTCTGGCACAACTTCGTCGATGCCGAACATGGCCGGCATGGATCATTCAAACATGCCGGGTATGAGCATGCCGGGCATGGACCACTCGGATATGACGAGCATGAAAGGCATGGACATGAACACCATGATGGCCCAGTGCGCGCGAACGCGTCAGCAGCCCACCTCAGGGCAGACAACCTCAGGTCGGCAAATGCTCGACCAGTGCGATCAAATGGACCGAAGCATGGGCATGACGCCGCCTATCCGACGGTAATAGGGTGCACCCCTGTTCGTCCGTCACATGACAAAGTGTGTCTGGTACTTGGTTCTCATTGCTGCTCGCCGGGTCTGGTGGTTGAGTCACACGCTCGCCGGGACCGAGGTAAATGCCTGGTTCTGGCGGCAAGACTTCAAAGCATCGGCGTCGCAAAGGAAAACAAGGATGAATCTCCTAACTGCTTCTTTTTTGGCGGCCTTGGCCATTGCTCCGCTTCCAGTTTTAGCTCATGGCGAGCGCCCGCAACCTGCCCATGGTGGCGAGTTGCAGGATGCTCAGGGAGTTTGGGTCGAATTTTTGGTGAAGGGCCGTGATGTCAGCGTTTATGTCATAAGCGAAGATCACAAGCCGGTCCCGGCGCAGCAGATATCTGGCACGGCTACCGTTCTCATTGAAGGCAAAAGCTACAAAGTCGATTTGAGCCCGGGAGATGCGAACAGTGTCAAAGGCACCCTACCGGTAGCGGCTTCGGGAAAGCTGATCGCGACCGTCGCTCTGAAAGTAGGGGGGAAGTCCGCCTCGGCCCGCTTCATGGGTACTGCTTAGACCAGCGTAACCTTTGGACGGCCTTGCAGGCCGTCCAAAGGCTACGGCCTAAGCTCGTATTTAGCCTACGGCTAAGCGTGGGTTCAGGTCAAACGCTACGCCGACGGAATAGTGTGTCGTGACGAACGCAAGCCGCCCAGGCCTGACTGCGGAACGCAGCTGCCGCCTTTACGGTGTGTAATCGGACCTAATTTCGATGGCCAATCGCTACATTCACCGCTAGGTCGAATGTAGCAGATTCTAGCGTGTGCCCGCCAAGAGCCACGTAACCCCGAGCGGCCCGATCGAGGCTGTTCGGGCCCAAGCCTGCACTCTGCTCACTTTTGTCGAGTGTTATCTGGGGCTACAGTCCCTGCATTTGGCTCAGCTGGGCTGCCCATATTCATTGATCCATGATCCATGGGCATACTCATGGAACCGTGATTCATGCCGGCCATGCCGCCCTGAGCCTGCGATGCCATCCAAAGATCATTATACTGCTCATCCGACATTCCAGGTAGTTTCTGCAGAAATGCGACAGTGTTCCATAAAAGCTCGTCGCCGTCGCTTGCCATGGATGGCATGCCACTCATTTTGATGCCGTTTTTGAGGATCCAGAACAACTCACCTGATGTATACCGGGCAGAGACGTCGGTGAGGTTTGGGGGCTGAGGATACATTCCCTCGGCCAAGTCTGCTGGCTTGCTACCTGGAGCGCCGTGACAGGTTGCACAATGCTCTGAGAAGTGCCCAACGGCACCGGTGATTTTGGCTTCCTCATTGTAACCTGCTGGGGCAGTCAGCCCGGCCGCATGCGCTTGAATGGATCGTATTCGCGCTTTTTCCATGATCCAATAAGTTGCCTGCCAATGCGGCTCCGTTGCGGCAACGTTGAACAAGCCGGAATAGATGAACCCGGCGCCACCAACAATTGCTAACGCAGCTGCTGAAAGCAGCGTAATTAAAACAGTCTTCATGGAGCCTCAGCGCACAAAATCAAAATAATAGGGAAATGGCAGAAACAAGGACAGAAGTTCATCGGCCTTGTGCCCGCCACCCTGGTTTTCTGTTTCCGTTTAAACGCTAACGGCGCGGAGGCGGTGTCATGCCCATGCTTCGATCCATTTGATCACACTGATCCAGCACTTGGCGCGCTTGGGCCGTCTGGGCGGTGCCAGGTTGCTGCCTGAGTTGAGCGCAGCGGGCCATAAAGGCGTTCATGTCCATGCCCTGAGCTTGCGTTCCCCTTTGGCTGGGCTGCTGCTGTTGCTGGGCCATGACCGGCTTTGCGAACCCTGCCAGAGCGACCAAGGCAAAGGCCGGAATGAAAACTGCTCGCATTCTGAAAACTGCTCGCATTCTGTAGCTCCGTGATGATGAGGCACACGAGCGGCAACCGACCTAAGTCGTTCACTCGATAGCGGCGGACTAGCATGCAGAAGGTATCCTCGAATGTGACATAAGATTGCACGCAGGTTCGAAGTCTTCATTCGCGTTGACCCGACACTGTAGTCGGCCATATCGGGAGAAGGATAAGGCCACCTAAGCCAGACCGAGCTATTGGAGCGGACCATGCAAGATAAGTCTTTGACACGTCGAAGCGCCTTGGGTTTCGGCGCTGCGCTCACCGCGTTGACGATGGGTCCTCGAGCTTGGGCAAAAAGCGTGCAGCCGCAGGCTGACGGGCCAAAGCTCTTCAACCTCGTACTTGAACACATGATGGTGGACATCACTGGTACGCCCCGCCCCGCCATGACTGTGAACGGCCAGCTTCCCGCTCCGGCGCTCCGCTTCCGCGAGGGCGAGGAAGTTGTCATTAACGTCACAAACAATTTAAGGGAGGAAACCTCTATCCATTGGCATGGACTTCTACTGCCCAGTGGTCAGGACGGCGTGCCGGGAATCAGCAACGGGTTCCAGGGCATTCCCGCCGGGACAACACATCAATATCGATTTCCGCTCAAGCAGGCCGGAACTTATTGGTATCACAGCCACTCCGCGACCCAGGAGCAGTCTGGAATATATGGCCCGATAGTCATTGAGCCCCGTCAAGCCGACCCATTTGTGTATGATCGTGACTATATCGTTGAGCTGTCAGACTGGACGGACGAAAATCCTGAGCGTGTTATTGCCAACCTGAAGCGAGATCCGAGTTACTACAACTACTCGCGGCGCACGGGCGCGTCGCTTATCCGCGATATGACGGCAGCAAAGGACGGGACCGAGCGGGCCGCCCTCGTCAAGGACAGGCTAATGTGGGGTAACATGCGGATGGACCCCACAGATATTGAGGACGTGACGGGCTACACATTCCTCGTGAATGGTCGATCGCCTGATCGCAACTTCACAGCGCTTTTCCGCCCAGGTGAGCGCATCCGCCTGCGCTTCATCAATTCCTCCGCGATGACCTATCAGGATGTGCGCATTCCGGGCCTACGAATGACGGTTGTGCAGGCGGATGGGAACAACGTCCAGCCTGTAGTGGTGGACGAGTTCCGGATTGCGCCTGCCGAGACGTTGGATGTCATCGTTCAGCCAAAGCGAGACGAGCAGTTTCAAGTCTTAGGCGAATCGATGGGTCGGCAGGGCTTTGCCCGGATGACGCTGGCGACCCGCGAAGGGTTACCCCCCCTGCCCTTGCCGGCCCATCGGCCGCGCCCCCAATTGACGATGGCTGACATGGGTATGCCTGCAACAACGCCTGGGGCTGATCACGGCACGCCTCGTCCGGAAACGGACCGGGTCGGTCATGTTGCACCTATGGACATGGGCAACATGGACATGGGCGGAACGTCAGAAATGGATGATCCCAAGAACACGATGCCCGGGATGACGGGTTCTGCAGGCGCTGTGCCCATGACCGGCATGGATCACTCTAAGATGCCAATGCCGGGCATGGACCACGGCAGCATGGCTGCGATGGCCGGGATGAGCATGCCCGGAATGCAGGCTCCCGCTCCGCGCAGCGCTGCTCCAATGGCCGATATGGACCATTCGAAGATGACGATGCCGGGCATGGATCACGGTAAAATGGCAGGTATGTCAATGCCTGGAATGGATATGGCTGGGATGGACCAAGGCAGCATGCCCGGAATGGAAGGCATGCAAATGGGCGATCCAATCCAGCAAGATACCGGCGCACCTGCTGGTGCCAAGGTTCTTTCTTATCGGGATCTCAAGGCGCTCAGCAATCCTTGGGGCAATCGCAAATTCGATCGCATCATTGAGGTCCGGTTGACCGGAAATATGGAGCGCTACTTCTGGTCAATCAACGGCAATAAATTCAGCGAGGCGCAGCCGATCGTATTTAACTATGGCGAGCGCGTCCGGCTCCACTTCATCAACGAAACCATGATGAACCATCCTATGCATTTGCATGGCATGTGGATGGTCCCCGATGTCGGGAACGGTGCTCAGAACCCACTTAAGCATGTGGTAAACATCAAACCGGGTACCGAGTTGAATGTGGATGTGGTCGCCGATGCCGAGGGCGGCTGGGCTTTCCATTGCCATCTCCTCTATCATATGGAAACTGGCATGATGCGTAAGGTCGTCGTGCAGCGGACGAGCGCATCCCTGTGACACTTCGTTCCATTCCGATTGCAGCCGCTCTTGTTTTTGGAGCGTCGATGGGCTGGTCGATAAAGAGCGTTGCCCAGTCCATGCCCGGCATGGATATGTCTAGATCAACGACCCCGCCTCCGAGCGAGCCTCGGGTCAACCTCGGACCGCTCACATCCACAACGCCGCCTTCTGCGGCCTTTATGGACCATCATGAGCCGTTGTACGGTGCTGTGCTGATTGATCAACTTGAGTACCGTGGCGCAGGAAGCGGGACTAATATCGGAGCTTGGGAAGGCCAGGCTTATTATGGGGGGGACTACAACAAGTTCTGGGTCAACACCCGCGGCGAATACAACAGTAAAGCTAAATCTCTGGAGCGGGCGGAACTCCAACTATTGTACTCCCGCCTTATAAGCTACTTCTTCAATGCGCAAATCGGTGTTAGGCAAGACTTTCCGATACGTCCTAATGAGGGCACGCCTGCCCGCACTCACCTTGTACTTGGCATTCAGGGCCTTCTACCAAATTTGTTTGAAGCTAATCTACAGTTTTTCGTTGACAACCGCGGGACCGCCTCCGCGCGGTTCGAAGGTTCCTACGACGCCTACTTGACCCAGCGACTAGTCCTACAGCCGCAAGTGGAGATCAACGCTGCTGCGAACTCTGACGCCCAATCGCGTTTAGCAAGCGGCTTTACTCGAATGGAGACCGGCTTGCGGCTTCGTTACGAGATTACGCGCGAGTTCGCACCATACATCGGCGTTCAATACGAGAGCGTGCTGGGCGACACGAGGCGAATTTACAAGCGGAACAACGAGGACCGCGACATCCTCAGCGGCGTCGCCGGCATACGACTGTTCTTCTGAGACCTGAATGGAGCAGCCCCTGCCCGAGCCTGTTGCATCTATGACGTCTGAGGGCTCCGCTTCAGGCGGGATCATCCAAGAATCAGCGTCTGAGCCGCACGTGCTGGTCGTCGAGGATGATGGCGAGACCAGACGTCTGCTGGTCAGGCTACTTCGAGAGAACGGCCTGCGGGCCACAGGCGTCGCAGATGGGTCGGAGATGTGGGAGGCACTCGCAGCTGCTACGCCGGATTTACTATTGCTCGACCTCATGCTTCCCAACAAGCCGGGCCTGGAGCTCCTGCGCGAAATTCGCCGTGAGAAGCGCTGGGCCGGGTTACCGGTTGTGATCGTAACCGCACGCGGTGAGGTGGGCGACCGCACGCGTGGGTTAGAACTGGGGGCCGATGATTACATCCCAAAGCCGTTTGACCGACGCGAGCTATTGGCCCGGGTCGGTGCCGTTCTCCGTCGAACGACGGGGCAAGGACGTGCCGCCCGAAATATCACAGTTCGTTTTTCTGGCTGGCTGCTCGACACTGGACGGCGTGCCTTGATCTCTCCTGATGGCGCGACCGTGGACCTTTCAGGCGCCGAATATGATTTGCTAACGGTGTTCCTCGACAATCCGAAGCGAGCGCTGTCCCGCGAACGACTTTTGGAACTTGCCCGGAACCGGGTGTCGATCACTGGGACGGATCGAAGCGTGGATGTGCAAGTAAGCCGCCTTCGTCAAAAACTCGAAATCGGCAGCGAGGATCGCGCGCTTATTAAAACGGTGCGTGGAGTTGGCTACGTGTTCGTGGCGGACGTCGAGGAATGAAAAAATGCCTAATCCGCCTCTGGCCTCGTGGAATGGCAGGAAGGACGGTGCTGTTGTTCCTACTCGGCCTTACAGGGTTCCATCTTGGCAGCTTATGGATACACCATCATGACACGGTGGAGGGGATTGGCGGGACCGATGCGGTCGCATCTACAACCGTCATGGCCATCGGCATTGTGGTCGTGTCGGTGTTGCTTGTACGTTGGCTGACTGGGCCTCTGCGCCGGCTCGCGCAGACTGCAGATCTAATTGGCCGAGGTCGTACGATACCTGTACCTCTTGATGGACCCGAGGAAGTCCGGCGTCTAGCGCAAGCACTAGACGCTATGCAGACCCGCACTATCCGTCTCGTTGATGATCGGACGCAAGCACTTGCGGCCGTTAGTCATGATTTGAGAACACCAATCACCAGGATGCGGCTTCGCGCTGGGTTCCTGGAAGATCCTGATACACAAGCCCGCATGGAAGCCGATCTGGATGAAATGGAGGGTATGATCTCGGCAACACTCGCTTACCTGCAGGGAGAGGCGGAATCGGAAGCCCGGCAACTAACTGATGTCGGGGTGTTGCTATCCACTCTGTGCGATGCCGCCGCGGATGCAGGCAGCGTTGTCGCATTTCAGGGACCGGCCCACCTCGATGTCCTGTGCCGCCCGGTGGCACTTCGTCGAGCAGTGTCGAACCTGATCAAAAATGCCGTGAACTACGGCGGCACGGCCCAGGTTACGCTCGCGCCTGAAAGCAACGGGCTTCGGATCACCATCGACGATGATGGACCAGGAATTCCGCCTGACGAACTCGAGCGAGTGTTTCAGCCATTCTATAGATTAGAGGCCTCACGAAACCGCGATACTGGCGGTGTTGGGTTGGGTCTGACGATCTCACGTCAGGCAATACTGGAGCAACAAGGCACTCTGATTGTTGAGAATCGATTTAACGGCGGTCTTCGTGCGGTCATCGAGCTTCCATCGCACACAACTACACCCGCGAGGCGCGGTTCGCTTCAACCCAGTAAAGGCGTGTCCTTTTCAAGTGGTGCATCTTTGCTGCGCGCTGACTAAGATATGGATGCGCGGAATGCCTCGGCGTCCAATAGCATTGACTGCTGTGCCCCGTCCTCCCCTTCAATCCTTCATGCCCGTCCATTCGGATTGACAAGCTGAATCAGGAGCGTTTCGAGATCACGAGCGCGACTGTTGATCCGGTTAAGTTGCAGCACACGGAGCAAGCTGGCCTGTACGTAAGCCTAAACGAGCGTCCTGCACTGATCCAGATCGCCGGAGGTGAGGAGCACCTCCTCAGTCAGTTGCCTGCCGCCTGGCGATTTAGGATAGCCTCGCATTCGATCGCCACGCGTCAGTAGTAATCATCCAGCGTTTTTAGAGTGGTTCGATGACTCATTCGACACGGTTTAATAAACTGAAATCAAAGCACACTGGGAATAAACTGATCCAGCATAGGAGCTCTCGTTCTGGTCTCGGAAAGCAAAAAATACGTGTTCAGCGTTATGAGCCGATTTTCTCTCGGCGAGAGATCGTCTGGGGCGCAGCAGCTGTTGTGTCGTTCCTCGGAGCATTGAAGTTGTGGGTGTCAGGTCGCGGAACTCCTACGGAAGCGAAGTAATTGCTCCCGATGTGATATTCACCTAACTGAGGGCCGCTCAGTCGACTGGTTTACCGTCGCTCAATGTCCATCCGCGTTGTATTAAGACTGCGAGCCGCCACCCAGTGCTAATCTCCAGTCTGTCGTTACACTCTAGAGCATATGTCGACTGACCGGGCTTCAGATGCTTGGCCGCCTCGGATTTCACCTGGTTCACGGTGTCCCGCAACGAAGGTCATCAAAATGGCGAACGCTTTATCCGCGCCGGACGCGCTCGCCTACGCCAAGCTCTTTGAATGGGCGCACTGGTCACGATCCGATTTGATATTAGTTGAAAGCTAAGTATCAGGCGCTCGTTGCCATGGGACATGGCAGCAAAGGTTTCAACCATCGCCACCATGAGCTAGCTCGCGATCCTCGCAAACGACCTTCGGGAACAGCGAACTAGACGCCGAAAGACGCTCACTCACAACGAATTTAGTTCGACGGCCGGTCCCGTTTCCAAGGCCGGCCTGCCACCTTCAATCTTAAGCGACGAGCAGCTAACGTCGAGAACCTGTTCCGGGCTATACGATCCTGCCGCTGACGCTGCTCCGGCTGGCTGGGCCGCTCACACGCCGTTGGTGGCTCAGCTGGGCTTGCGGTCATTGTCATGCAACCAACTGAGCACCGCCTCAGCGCGACGGTGCCCTATTTTAGTTCAGGCAACCTGCGCCTTCACACGATCAGCCGTCTTAATTCGTCGGCGGATTAAGCCCATTCCAAGAAGACCTGCTCCGACCAGGGCGGCGCTAGCCGGCTCTGGTACCGCTATGCCAGCGACGCTGTCTGGCAGCGGAACCGTCTCGTAGGGAATACTCGTAATGCCGTAGACCGTGGCGAGCTCGGTCCGCATCTGACTAATCTGCATGGTCTGGTTTGCCACGATACCAGCGCAGTAGGCCTGCACGTCGGCGTGGACCGCCATTGTAATGCATTGCTGGGAAGGCGGGACCAGCGTGGCGTGGTGCCCGCTAAAGTCTTCTAGGAAGGCGATGTTAAATGGGTCGCCAGCTGACGCCTGATCTAGAAAGCTAACGACCGGTGCGAGATAAGGCTGCAGAGATGGCTCGTAGGTGATGCCGTAGTATGTCTGCAAGAAGCCCTGTGCTTCCAAAATTTCTCGACGCTGCCCCTTGTTGGCCATGATCGAGATTTGCAGCGCGACTGGGTCCGTAGCCTTGGCCGGCGTCGATAGGAATACGTTCGGCGACCCGGCGTAATTCGACGAAGAGCCAACCGCCGCTGTGCCGGCTGCCAATTCGGTAATACGCAGCGCCGAGTAGTGATGGTCGATGGTGAAGGTGAGATACTGCACCTCGTTGGCAAACACGGGCGACTCCGTGAATGGAACGGCGCCGGCAGTGGCTGACGAAAAACCGGTGAGGCAAAACGCAGAGAATGCGATGAACGAGCGAACGCGCGGCAAGCCTGTTATCTTCTGGGCACTGTCACTTTGAATCATAATCCAATTTCCTGCTAGACGCTGCATTGAATGGCTTATCAGCATAGAGCTTTAAACGGCTTTTCTGATTGGGAGTCACAATACTAATCTGCCCGTGCACTCACATTATCGTGAATTTCTTTCGTGTGATCCATTTTTCTTTAACTCGGAATTGCAGGCATTTTGTAATATTGAGTTCCCTGGGCACCGGCGTGCTTACTTCATGTCAAATTGCAGAACCCGGTCGTGCACTCCGCTACCTTCTAGAAAGTCATCGGCCCGGACCAGCAGCGCCGCGTAGGCAAAAGTCTTTGTGCAATTGCTGGCAGTTTCAGGCCTGAGCCGACACCAGTCTTCAGAATTTCTTTTTTCAAGGCCTGGATCTTGCCGTGTGAGTTCACGCGCTGAGGTATGGCGTATTCAAGTGTAGGTCTTTTGTAGGTAGTTTCCGAGCCTCACCCTCGGCTCGCCGATTGCTAAGATACGCGCCATGTACAATGACTTGCCTGAGCACAATCCTGTGGGTTTGGCTGGTTCATCGCCTGCACCGTCGTCGACTAGCCCTTTGGCTTCTGGACCTAGTCGGACCTTTTGCGGGTACTGCTCGGCACCGGCACCGGCACCGGCCTCGGTCTTGCCACGCGGGCGCAGTGTTTCGTCGTCCCGGTCCTGGCATTCGTCTTCGCGTTGCCGCAGCACGTTACCAAAGCCTTGACCTTCCCTCATGGTAACCATCACGTCCCGATACACATCGGGCTGTTTGGCGCATTCCGACCGGAGAACGTCATGAGTGAGCAACAGACAACCCATCCTGCGGTGAACGAGGGCGAAATCGGCGGAAGCATTCCGGCTGGTGCCGCTTCGGTTACGGACCCCGTCTGCGGAATGAAGGTCAATCCCGCGACCTCCAAGCATCACGTGGACCACGGCGCGACGACCTATCATTTCTGCTCCGCGGGCTGTCAAACCAAGTTTGCCGCCGATCCCGACCGCTACCTGAAATCCAAGGAGGCCGAACCCGCGAAGCCTGGCGCCATCTACACCTGTCCGATGCACCCGCAGATCCGGCAGGTCGGGCCTGGCAACTGCCCGATCTGCGGCATGACGCTGGAGCCCGTTGAGGTTACCGCGGATGCTGCGCCGAACCACGAGCTGGCCGACATGTCGCGGCGGTTCTGGATTGGACTTGTGCTGACCCTTCCGGTGTTCGTCCTGGAGATGGGCAGCCATGTCCCGTGGCTCGGCCTGGGCAACCTGGTGCCGGAGCAGTGGTCGATCTGGATTCAGTTCGCCCTGTCGACGCCCGTCGTGCTGTGGGCGGGCTGGCCGTTCTTCCAGCGCGGGGCGGCGTCCGTCCGGTCCGGCCACCTGAACATGTTCACCCTGATCGCGCTCGGGACGGGGGCAGCCTACCTCTACAGCCTGGTCGCAACCTTTGCCCCCGGCCTGTTTCCGGCCGGGTTCCGCATGATGGGTGGGACGGTC
>Ga0160428_1001136_pt1 | contig 21981 bp, 16 predicted proteins | sample SolpanmetagenomM_FD_108198 | JGI IMG/M metagenome (GOLD analysis project Ga0160428, IMG submission 108198) | Solar panel surface microbial communities from Lawrence Berkeley National Laboratory, California, USA - M | ecosystem: Engineered > Built environment > Solar panel > Unclassified ... | reverse complement strand
GGACCCAGATCGGTCAGATCCAGGGCTCGACCGGACAGGCGGTCACCGCCATCGACAGCATCACCCACCGCATCCGGGAGATCAGCGGGGTGTCGACCACCATCGCGGCCGCGGTGGAGGAGCAGGGCGCCGCGACCCAGGAGATCGTGCGCAACGTCTCGCAGGCGGCGGTCGGCACCGAGCGGGTGACCGCCAACATCGCGGGGGTGGCGGGCACCGCCGAGGAGACCGGCGCCGCGGCCGCCCAGGTGCTGTCCTCCGCGAGCGAACTCTCGCGCCAGTCCGAGCATCTCGGCGCCGAGGTCGCCCGCTTCCTCGCCACCGTGCGGGCAGCCTGAGCGGCCCGTTCGGCATTTCCTGTCACGGCGCGCGCCGATGCGGTTTCCCCGCCGTCGGCCCGGCCTATATACCCGGCTCGGCAGCGCAGGCCCCTGGGGGTCCGCTGCCGTCCGGCCCCGTTCGCGCGGGCCGGTGGCCGGGCGAGATCATCCGCTGCGGCGTGTCACGGCCTCCGGGCCGACTCCGCAGGAGCATCCATGGACGAGGCGAGCGAGCGGTTGATCGAGGCCGGAACCCCGGCCTTCCGCCGCACCGCCATCGCGCTGGGGGCCGCCGGGTTCTCCACCTTCGCGGTGCTCTACGGCGTGCAGCCGCTGCTGCCCGTCTTCGCCGACGACTTCGCGGTCTCTCCGGCCGAGAGCAGTCTCGCTCTGTCGCTGCCCTGCGCCATGCTGGCGATCGCGCTCCTCGTGGTCAGTCCCCTCTCGGAGGTCTGGGGCCGCAAGCCGATCATGGTGGCCTCGCTGTTCGCCTCGGCACTCCTCACCATCGTCGCGGTGCTGGTGCCGAGCTGGCACGGCTTCCTCGCCCTGCGCGCGCTCACGGGGCTCGCCGCCTCCGGCCTGCCGGCCGTGGCAATGGCCTATCTCGGCGAGGAGATGCACGGGCGCGCCATCGGCCTCTCGATGGGCCTGCTGATCGGCGGGAACGCGGCGGGCGGCATGGTCGGCCGCCTGCTCGCCGGCATCATCGCCGACCATGCCTCCTGGCGCTGGGGCCTCGGCACCATCGGCGTGCTGGCGCTCCTCGCCGCCATCGCCTTCGTCTACCTGCTGCCGGATTCGCGCCGCTTCCGGGCGAACCGGATGCGCTGGCGCGAGGTGCCGGGCACCTTCGGTCAGCACTTCCGCGATCCCGGTCTGCCCTGGCTGTTCGCGGAGGCGTTCCTGCTGATGGGCGGCTTCGTCTGCATCTACAACTACATCGGCTTTCGCCTGCTCGATCCGCCCTTCTCCCTCAGCCAGAGCGCCATCGGGGCGATCTTCGTCGTCTACCTGTTCGGGACCGTCTCCTCGGCGCTGACGGGCGAGATCGCGAGCCGGCTCGGGCGGCGCAAGGTGCTGTGGCTCGCCATCCTCCTGGGCCTCGCAGGCGTGACCCTGACGCTGTCCGCGCATCTCGGGCTGATCATCCTCGGCATCGTCCTCGTCACCGTAGGCTTCTTCGGCGCGCATTCCGTGGCCAGCAGCTGGGTCGGGCGCCGGGCCTTGCGCGACCGGGCCCAGGCCTCGTCCATCTACCTGTGCCTATACTATCTCGGCTCCTCGGTGCTCGGCACCGCCGGCGGCTGGTTCTTCGCCCATTCGGGCTGGATCGGCGTGGTGACGTTCTTCGCGACCCTCTACGGCCTCGCGCTGGCGATCGCCCTGCGGCTGGCGCGCCTGCCGCCCCTCGTCCAGGCCGATGGCTGACCCCCATCCCCGGTCCCTTGGAGGGGCCTCGCGCGTCCCCGATCCGAAACCGCGCCGGGAGGCCTCGCGCGTCCCTGATCCGAAACCGTATGACGGACGCCGCTCCGTGCCTTATGAGGGGGCCCCTGCCCAGGGAGCCTTCCGGGGGCGCCCACCAGACGAAAGCAGTCCGAAACACCCATGACCGATCTCCTCGAGACGATTCGCCGGACGCTCGTGCCGATTCACAAGGAGGGCTATCCCTTCATCGTCATCGGCATCGTGCTGACGGTGATCGGCGCTTACTTCGCGCAGTTCCTCGGCTGGGTCTTCCTGATCCTGACCCTGTGGGTCTGCTACTTCTTCCGCGACCCCGAGCGCATCACTCCCGTGGGCGACGGCCTCGTGGTCTCGCCGGCGGACGGACGGGTGAACCTCATCTCGACGGTGCTGCCCCCGCCGGAGCTCGACCTGCCACAGGAGCCGATGCTGCGCATCTCGGTCTTCATGAACGTGTTCGACTGCCACGTGAACCGCGTGCCGGTGACGGGCCGGATCGGGCAGATCCACTACACGCCGGGCCTGTTCCTCAACGCCGAGCTCGACAAGGCCAGCGACGACAACGAGCGCAACGGCCTCGTCATGGAGACGACCCACAGGGGGCAGCCCCTGCGCATCGGCGTGGTGCAGATCGCCGGGCTGGTGGCGCGCCGCATCGTCGGCTGGGTCCACGCCAACGACACCCTGAACGTCGGCGAGCGCTTCGGCCTGATCCGCTTCGGCTCGCGGGTCGACGTCTACCTTCCGGTCGGCACCCGCGTGCTCGTCGGCCTCGGCCAGAAGGCGGTGGCGGGCGAGACCGTGCTCGCCGATCTCGGCGGCGGGCCCGAGCGCATGTTCCGGCGCATCTGAGGGGTTCCCATGGACGACCTGTTCCCCCCCTTCGCCCCCGACGCCAACGAGCCCCGGCCGCGCCGCTTCAAGCCGGTGCCGTTCCGGATGATCGCGCCGAACATGATCACCCTGATGGCGCTCTGCCTCGGGCTGACGGCGATCCGGCTGGCCTTCGAGGGCAAGTTCGAGCCCGCGGTGATCTCCATCGTGGCCGCCGCCTTCCTCGACGGCATCGACGGACGCGTGGCCCGGATGCTCAAGGGAACCTCGCGCTTCGGGGCGGAGCTCGACTCCCTGGCGGACTTCGTCAATTTCGGCTGTGCGCCGGCGTTGATCCTGTACGGGTTCGCCTTGAAGGAGCTGCGCTCGGTCGGCTGGATCGTCGCGCTGATCTTCGCCATCGCCATGGCCCTGCGGCTGGCCCGCTTCAACGCGATGCTGGACGATCCCAACCGCCCGGCCTGGAAGAAGGACTTCTTCGTCGGCATGCCGGCGCCCGCGGGCGCCCTGACGGCCATGCTGCCCCTCTACCTCAACTTCCTCGGGCTGCCGATGGAGCATTGGGCGGCCCCCGTGGTGCTCGGCTACATGCTCTGCATCGCCCTGCTGGTGGTCTCCACCGTGCCGACCTTCTCGGGCAAGACCATGGGCAAGCGCGTGCCCCGGGACTGGGTCCTGCCGATCTTCCTCGTGGTGGTGGCGGCCTTCGGCCTGTTCATCAGCTTTCCGTTCGAGGCGATGGTGGCGCTGGCGCTCGGCTACCTCATCACCCTGCCGATCGGGGCGGCGCAGTATCGCCGCCGGGCCAGGGCGGAGGGGCAGGGCTCCGCCGGGATCGGAGCGGCCGACGATCTCCCCGAACCGGCGCAGCCCGCCCACGATCGGGCCGTGGACATCTGACGCGCGGCGCTGTCGCTCGCTGGTTGTCTTCGTCTAAGCTGATCGCGGCCCGAGCTTTTCGTTCGGGTACGACGCATGCGGGGGCGGGTCGATGCTCGAGGAGTTCAAGAAGTTCGCGTTGCGCGGCAACGTCGTCGATCTCGCCGTCGGCGTGATCATCGGTGCCGCCTTCGGAGCCATCGTGACTTCGGCGGTGCAAGACCTGTTCATGCCGATGATCGGGGCGATCACCGGCGGGCTCGACTTCTCGAACTACTACATCGCGCTGTCGTCGAGCGTTCAGAAGGGCGCGGCCTATGCCGACGCGAAGAAGCAGGGCGCCGTGATCGGCTACGGCCAGTTCATCACCGTGGCGCTGAACTTCATCATCGTGGCCTTCGTGCTGTTCCTCGTGATCCGGGCGATGAACCGCCTCGTGAGCAAGGAGGAAGCCAAGCCCGAGGCCGTGGCCGAGGTGCCAGCCGACGTGAAGCTGCTTTCCGAGATCCGCGATATCCTGGCGACGAAGCCGATGGTCTAGCGGTTGTCCCGGATAAGCAGGACTCGGTTATCCCCAAACGACAAACGTCGAGACAGGAATGTACGGTCTTGTCTGGCTCACGATGAGCCTGACAAGACCCTAGCTAGCGGGCTCCATCGGGCTTCGGGGCTGCCCCGAGGTCGCCGAGCAGGCCCTCCAGGGCCTGCTCCACCGCCACCGTGCCCTCCTCGTGGGTCTTCAGCCGCACCTCGAGCCGCTTGAGCTGGGGGGCGAAAGCCTCCGGCGCAGCCGGATCGCCGAGATAATCCGGGACCGTCTCACCGGTGGTGAACACCGTCCGCAACTGCTGGCCCAGGTGATCGCGGACCGGCTCGGGGAGGGCGGGGTCGAGCGGGAAATCGTCTGCCATTGTCTGGGTATCCCTCGCGTCCATCGACAAATTCGTACCCACGCAATGCGTGCCGGGAAGAGTAACGGCCGAGATCGTCAAGTGTTGCACCGTTCATCGCCCGAAGGCTCCCCGGGGGTCGAGGGGATGAACAGTTCCGGACAGAAAAAGGCCTCCGGCGAGGGCATCGCCGGAGGCCTCGATCCGTCACCGCGCCTGGGGCGCGGTGGGGCGTCTTAGTCGATCACTTCGACGATGCGGTGGCTGCGGTCGACCAGCACCGGGCGCTCGTTGACGATGGTGTAGCGGGCGCCGCGGGCGTTGTACTCGGCGGGAACATCGTAATAGCTCACGCCCGAGCTCGGCAGCACGGCGCCCACGCGGACGTCGCCGTTGTAGTCGTAGGACGAGCGACGCTCGCGGGTGACGTACTGACGGAAGCGGGGACGGTCATCGACGCCGAGGATGCCGCCGACCGTGCCGGTGGCTGCACCGACGGCGCCGCCGACGATCGCGCCGACCGGGCCGGCCGCGTCCGCACCCTCTTGGGCGCCACGCTCGGCACCGCGGACCAGGCCCTGCGCCTGGGCGGCCATGGGTAGGCTGAGGGCGATCGCGGAGGCGGCGAGAAGGGTCTTGAAGTTCATCGTGAAGCTCCTGAACGAGTATCCCGCGACGCTGTGAAGCGCTGCCGGGTTCAGGGCAGTAACGTCCAACTCCCGGAAGGGATGCGTCGAAACTTCCGGGACCGGAGAGAGCGGACGGCATCGTCCGCCGCGCCCGCGGGCGCGGCCGGACCCTTCACGGGCCGGCAGCCGCGGGCATCCGGGATCCGGCCTCCCGGGGTGGGGTCAGGCGTCCTTGGGCATGGCCGACTGGATCAGCCGGTCCGAACTCAGGTCCTCCTCGTCGTAGCCCAGGAGCTCGGCGAGGCGCCCGCGGGCCCGGCTGACGCGGCTCTTCACGGTGCCGACCTTGCAGCCCATGATGGCGGCCGCCTCCTCGTAGGAGACGCCCTCGGCGCCGACGAGCACCAGCGCCTCGCGCTGGTCCGGCGGCAGCTTGCCCAGGGCCGTCTGCAGGTCCTCGACGTCGAGGCGGTCACCCTGGTGCGGAGCGGTGGCGAGGCGGGCGGCGTAGGAGCCGTCCTGGTCCTCGACCTCGCGCACGCGCTTGCGGTGGTCCGAGTAGAAGATGTTGCGCAGGATCGTGAACAGCCAGGCGTTCAGGTTCGTGCCCGGCTGGAAGCGGGCGCGGTGCTGCCAGCCCTTCAGCAGGGTGTCCTGAACCAGGTCGTCGGAGCGGGCCGGGTTGCTCGTCAGCGACAGGGCGAAGGCCCTCAGGGACGGCACGGCGGCGAGCAGGCCGTTGCGGAACTCCGGCTCGATCGCCTCGCCGCGCGCTTTCAGGGCGGCTTCCAGCTGCGCGATGAGTTCGGCGAAGCGGGTGGGCTGCTCGTCCGGCGCCAGGCGCTCGTAGATCGTGCGCAGGTGCTCGCCGAGATGGCTGCGGATGTTCGAGGACAGGTTCGGCCGGCCGTCGGCGGAGGCCGACAGGGCGTCGAGGTCGGTGTCGGTCACGTCGCGTGTCATGGCTCGTCGTAATCTGGGGCGGTCAGGTTTCGTGTCGGCCCGAGGCGTCCGAGAGCACCCGCGTGGTCAACTGATATCGCGCGTTGTAGCGCATCTGGGCCGGCCACGCATCCCGCCGGACAACCGTGGCGGTTATGTGCCGTGCCGCATCAACAGCCGCAGGAGGACGGGACCCGGTCCGGGCGCGGGATCGCCGGAGCGGCGGCCGCTTTGGAGGGGCCTCCCCGGGCCTTGGCCGGCTTAAGGATGCGCACGGCGCCGTCGCGCAGGGAGAGCACGTGGCCGCGCTCCACGTCGATCCAGCACTCGTCGCGGGTGAGGGCCTTCGTCGCGATCACCGTGACGACATCCTGCGCGCCGGTCTCCTGCGCGAAATCGACCCGCCAGTCCTCGTCCACCAGGGTCGCGGTGCCGAAGGGGGCGCAGCGGGTCAGGTAGCACAGGCGCTTGCCGCAATGGGCGTAGAGGGTGCGGCTGTCCGACAGAAGCATGTTGAACACGCCGAGGCCGTGCAGCGCGGCGCAGAGGTCGGCCACGGCCCGGTCGATGCGCGCCGGGCTCGGCAGGTCGGGCCAGCGCTGCTGCAGCTGGTCGAGCATCCAGCAGAAGGCATGCTCGCTGTCGGTGGAGCCCACCGGCTTGAACCCCGTCAGCGGCCACTTCTTCACGCCCTTGAGCTGGCCGTTATGCGCGAAGGTCCAGCGCCGGCCCCACAATTCGCGGCTGAAGGGATGGGTGTTCTCGAGGTTTACCCGCCCCCGATTGGCCTTGCGCACGTGGGCGATGACGATGCGGCTCTTGATCGGCGTCCTGCGCAGGAGCTTGGCGAGCTCCGACTGCGCGCTCGGCTCCGGCTCGTGGAAGGCGCGGGCGCCGCGTCCCTCGTAGAAGCTGATGCCCCAGCCGTCGGCATGCGGGCCGGTCTCGCCCCCGCGCCGCGCCAGGGCGGCGAAGGAGAAGCGGATATCCGTGGGCACGTTCGCGCTCATGCCGAGCAGTTCGCACATGGAGGTTCGGGGGACTTCGCGTGGGACGGAGGGAGGACGGTGCGGGGCGGCGAACTCCTCTGAGGGCGCCGGGCGACTCACTCTAGAGGATTTTCCCGCCCGCGGGAGCCGCTAATCCGCCTGAAGCGCCCCGCTCCGCGCACGGGAGCCCCGGACGGCTCCCGAACCGCGTGCCGCCTCGAACCTCGCATGGGTCCCGATGCGCGAACGCCGCCGGACCCGTGGGATCCGGCGGCGCGTGTTCCCGCGCTGGCGTCGGGTCGGCTCAGAACCGATAGGTGAAGTTGCCCTTGACGGCGTGGTCCTGGGCGCGTGCGCCGACCTGGCCGGTATAGGCCAGGCCCAGGGTGGTGTCGCGCGCCACCCGCAGGTCGAGCCCGGCCTCGGCCACCAGCGCGTCCCGGCTGATCGGCGTGCCGGCCACCAGGAAGCCCGGGCCCGTGCCGAAGCTCAGGAGCGCCTTGGGCACCACGTCCCCGTAGGCCCGGCGGTAGCCCACCAGCCCGTGCAGCGAGACCGGCGCGGCGACCCCCCAGTCCAGGCTCGCCTGCCCGCGCAGGCCCAGCGTCGAGGTCGCCACCGCATTGGTCTGCGCCGCCCCCGTCAGCGCCGCCGGCCCGCCCGTCTCGGCGAAGCGGTCGCGCCCGATCGACACGTAGGCCCCACCCACGAAGGGCTCGAGATAGGCCGGCTGCATCGGAACCGCGGCGAGCGCTCCGAGGGCCAGCGGCCCGGGCTGCTGCCCTCCCAGGACGATCCGGTAGCCGAGCTCGCCGAAGCCCTGCACGGTGGCGCCGCCGTAGCGGGCCGCGGCGCTGTCGACGAACCCGGCGAAGCGCACGGCCCGGCGCAGGCGGCTCGCCTGGTCGGCATAGACCGCGCCGAGGCGCAGGCTCACGGGCCCCTGCTCCAAGCCGCCGTAGACGCCCCCGAAACCGCTCTCGATCGTGCCCGAGGCGCGCTGCCCGGCGCTGTCGAGGCTGGTGGCGGTGTAGCCGCCCGCCACGCCGAGGCGAAAGCCCGTCTCCAGGCGCGCATCCCCCCCGAGCACGAAGCCGGAGGTCTGGCGCGCCAGGGACGCGGCGTTGCCGTCGCTCCGGGCCTGGCCGAAGCTGCCGAAGCCCTGGCCCCAGAGCCCGAACACCCGTGGGTCGAGGACCCGTACCGGCACAGGCGCGGCGGGGGCGGCCCGGCCGGGCAGGTCGGCGCTGTAGGCCACCGGCAGGGCGCCGTCATCGGCGAGCTCGGCCGTGCCCGGGCTGGCGCCCCAGCGCAGGCGGTCGAGGACGGCCTCGCGCACGAAGAAGGCGGTCTCGAACTGGGCTCCGGCGGCGCTGGCGTGGATGTCGCCGGTGAGCGCCCCGAAGGCGGCGCGCGCCTCGGGCGTGGTCAAGCCGACGGTGCGCCCGTAGAGGGCGGCCCCCGCCCCGGCGGCCTGGACGGCGTCGGCGACGCTGGCCTGGTTGCGGCTCTGGGCGATGCTGGCGAAGGCGATGTCGTTGCGCGTGAGCGTCAGGTCGACGGCGCCGGGGGCGTAGCGCAGGGTGGGGGTGAGAAAAGCGAAGTTGGCGCTGACGCCGGCGAACTGGCCCTGCACGCCGCCCTGCGCGGTGAGGACGGTGTAGCGGGTGCGCGGATCATAGGTCCCGGCCGCAGCCTGGACCTGGACGGTGCCGCCGGTGAGAGTGGCGGTGCCGGCCACCGCCAGGCGGTCGGCTTGGCCGGCGGCGTCGGTCTCTACCTGGAAGGTCGCGCCCTGGGCGAAGCTGGCATTGCCCGCGACCGAGAGGGTGCCGATGGAGTTGCCCGGCGCCACCACCGCCCCGGGCTGGGCCGCCAAGCCGCCCACCGTGCCGGTGCCGCCGAGGCTGGCGCCGGAACCGACCGTCACCACCGAGCCGGCGAGGCTGCCGTTCACGGCGAGACGGCCCTGGGCCACGCCCGTGGCGCCGCTGAAGCTGCTGGTGCCGGTCAGGCTGAGGCTGCCCGCGCCGGCCTTGGTCAGGAGCCCGCTGCCCGCGATGGGATTGGCCAGCGTACCGTCGCTGGCCTGGTCCAGGATCAGGCTGGCATTGTCGACGATGGCGCCCGAGCCGAGGCCGGCGGCGGAGGCCACGAGGGTGCCGCCCACGATCGTGGTGCCCCCCGAATAAGTGTTCGTGCCGGTGAGCCCCAGGGTGCCGCTGCCCGCCTTCGTCAGGGACCCCGTGCCGCCGATGTCGTTGCGCCACGCGTCGCTGGCGTCGTACCCGCCCTTCGCGGCATCCATCGTCACCGTGACGGCGCCGTTGAACGCGCCGTAGCCGTCCACACCCGAGACCAGGTTCAGGCGGCCCCAGCCGTCGTAGGTGTTGCCGCTGAGCAGCGGATAGCCGGCAGGCAGCCCCGTCGTCGCCAGGACCTCGCGGCGCTGCGCGTCGCTGAGGTAGGGGAAGCGGGTGAGGAGGAGCACCTGCGCCTGGATCGGGACCTCCGCGGCCGTGAGCGGCGTGCCGGGTCCGGTCGGCTGGAAGCCGTAGGTCATCCGGGCGGTGTAGTCCGCCTTGTTCTGCGCGGCCCTGCCGAAGGGATCGGCGGTCCCGTCGGGCGCGGTTCCGGCGAGGCAGCCCGCCACGGTTCCGGCCGCGCAACTCGCGGCGAGGTAGGCCTGCGTCTGCTGGTAGGCCTGATAGACCGCGTAGGCGCCGGCATTGGCCGGATTGGTCCAGTCGATCCGGTTGCCCGCGGCGTCGTAGAGGCTGGCGTAGATGTTGGTGGCGGCGATCGCCGTCGCCTGCATCCGGCCGCCCATCACGTCGAGGGGCGAGTGCATGCCGGCCAGGATGCGGTTGTTGCCGAGTTCGGAGGCGCGGGTCAGGAGCGCCTGCATCCGCTGCGGAACGAGGAAGCCGACGCCCAGGCTCTGCAGGTAGCCGGAATTGGTGTGGCCGCTCGGATAGCCGCCATCCGCGTAGGCGTTCGTGGTGTTCTTGCGCGGATTCAGCAGCGCCGGCGTGGCGACGTCGGTGGTGACGCGGTAGGGGCGGGGCGCCGTCCCGATGCCCGGAACGTAGGCGCCGACCCCGAAGGTCGCCGCGGTGAAGACGCCGGCCGCGTTGTAGGACCCGACATCGGGCGCCGTCAGGGGGCGCCCGCCATTGGCGTCGATCATCGCCTGGGTGACGGTGAAGCCCTTCACCCAGCGCTCCGTCGTCCCGTAGACGGCCGGCGCAGGGAAGTTGGAGAGGTAGCTCGGGACGGCGAACGCCGCCGTGTCGGCGGCGGACAGCGCCGTCTTGTTCGTGGTGGCGCTGTAGTCGTTGAACCGCGCGGCCAGGGGATCGATGGCCGGATTCGGGCCCTGGTAGCGTCCGAAGACGCGCTTTGCCGGCTCCGTCGAGGCATTGCCCCGGACCGTGTCGTCGATGAAGCGGACGGCGGCCGCCAGGGGCGTCGCCGTGCCGTTGCTGAAGGTCGTGGCGCCCGCATTCGCGTTCGCGCCGGTGTTGAGGTTGGCGGCGTAGTCCGCGAGCGTCGTCGTGGCATAGGAGGTCGGCACCTGGCTCGCCGGCCGGGTGCCGGTGAACGAGGCCCCGGCCCCCGTGAGGTAGGCCGAGGTGAGGGACCCGAGCCCGTTGAGGATGCTGTAGGCCTGCCCGGTGCGGTCGTCATGGATCGCCGCGAGGGTCTGGTCCGCGGTTCGGCCCTGCGTCAGCCGCACCACCGTCTGGTAGTTCTGGGTCATGACGGCGGGATTGGCCGTCATCAGGCCGACGTAGCTGTCGAGGATGCGCGGGACGACCGTTCCGGGACTGACCGCGGTGCTGTTGTTGAACCCGACCCCTGGCGCGGTCGGGATCTGCTGCGCCGCCGCGCCGACAGGCAGGAGGCAGGTGGCGGCGAGCAGGGCGGTCTTGAGATGTCCGGACACGAATCCTCGCACGGAAGCAGGCAGGCGCGGTGTTGCGAGGCAGCGCTAGCTTGGCCGTAAGACGCGTCCGTGACGGATCCGGCTCCCGCGCCCTCTTCGGCGGGAGGACCGGTTCGCGCGTGGCGGGTGTGGCCGGATTGCCGCAACCGGATCGCCGGTTGCCGCGCGGAAGCGGACCGATGGTCCGCCGAGGTGCGCCCCCGCGCTTTCGCCGCCGGAGACGATCCTCTAAGCCGCTCCCCGGGCCCCGTTCCGGGGCATCGTGGACAGGGTGCCGATGGACCGCGATCCGATCGCCTTCACCTGGCGGACCGCGCGGCGGGAGCATGCCGCTGCGATCGGGCTGGCGCTCGGTCTCGGCGGACCCCTCGCGCTGCTCGCGCTCCTGTGCCTGCGGGATCTCGTCGGCGTGCAGGTGCACGACAACGATCCCACGAGGCCGTTCCTGCGGATCGCCGCGGCCCTGCCCTGGCGTCCCGATGCCGAGGGGCCCTTCGTGGCCTTCGCCGGCTGGATCCTGCCACACGGCGAACTCGTGCGCGCGGCCTTCCTCGGCCTCGCGGCGGCGGCCCTCGCCTCGGCCGGGCTCGGCTGGGCCGTGGCGCGCCTCTGCTTCCATGCCCAGACCCGGACGGTGGCGGCCCTGCAGGGTCGGGTCACCGAGGCGATCCTGCGCGCGCCGCCCGGCGCCCGCGACGAGGCCCGCGCCCTGGCCCAGGCCATGGGAGACCTCCTCGCCCGCCTCGACACGCTGTTCGGCCTGGCGATCCTGGTGCCGGCGCTGGCGGTCGGCGGCACCGTCCTCGCCCTCGTCCTCGCCGGCCTCGCCGCGCCGCGCCTCGTGCCCACGGTCGCCGCCGGGCTCGTGGCCGCCGGCCTCGCCCGGGCGCTGATCCAGCGGCGGATGCAGGATCGGGCCGCCCTGCGCCTCCGGGCCGGTGGCGCCGCCGGGCGGGCCCTGTCCGACCTGATCCGCCGCATGCCGGCGGTGCGGGCGCACGGGGCCGCGGCCTTCGAGCGTGGGCGTCTCGCGGCCAAGGGCGCCAGCACGCGCGACGCCCTCGCGGCCTCGGAATCCGCCCTGGCCTATGCCCGTGCGCCCTCCATGGCGCTGGCGATCCTGCTGCCCGCGATCGTCGTCGCGGTGGCGCTGTGGCGCGGCCATGACGGCACCACCGAGCCGGTGGAGCCCGGGGCGCTGCTGGCCGCCGCCGGTGGCTTCGCCCTCGCGGTGGTGGCCCTCACCGTGACCCTGCGGATGGCGAGCCTGCACCGCACCCTCGCCTGCCCGTTCCGCGACGTCGCCGTCGCGGTTCCGGCCCTGGAGGGCCGTGCCCCCGCCCGCCCCGGCACGGTGACGGCCCTGCCGGAGGCGGGCGCCCTGGTGGCGCAGGGGGTCGGAGCCTACGATCCCGCCACCGGCGAGCGGCTGGCCGGCGTCGACGCCACCCTGCCGATGCCCGGCCACGTCGCCATCCTGGGCGAGCGCGGCAGCGGCAGCCGGGTGCTCGCCGCGATCCTGGCCGGGCAGCTCGAACCCTCCGCCGGCGCGGTCACCTATGGCGGCATCGACCTGCGGGCCTTCGAGCCGGAGGCGCGGGCCCGGCGCATCGCCCTGGCGGGGGCCGAGGCCATCCTCATCGAGGGATCCCTGCGCCAGAACATCCTCTACGGCGCCTCCGGGACGCCCGATCCCGACGACCTCATCGCCACCCTGCGGATCACCGGCCTCGATGCCTTCGCGTATGCGCGCGGCCTGGAGGGCACCGTCGACCCGGCAGCCGAGCCGGAGATCGCCCACGCCGTGGTGGCCGCCCGCCACGCGGTCCGCGAGGCGCTCGCCGCCGACAAGGCCGGCCGCCTGGTCGAGCCCTTCGATCCGGCCCGCTACAACCACCAGGCCACGGTGGGCGAGAACATCCTGTTCGGCGAGGCGGTGGGGCCGGCCTTCGCCCCCGATCACATCGCCGCGCACCCGTATCTCCGCGCCGTGCTGGAGGCGGAGGGCCTCAGCCGTCCCCTCACGGAGATCGGGCTCCAGGTCGCCCGCAGCCTCGTCGAGATCTTCGCCGACCTGCCCGACGATCATCCCCTGTTCGAGACGTTCTCGCTGTTCCCGGCCGCCGAGCGGGGCTTCTTCGAGGATCTCGTCGGTCGCCAGCCCGAGGCCAAGGGCTGGCGCCGTGGTCCGGCCGGCCAGCGCGACCGCAAGCGCCTGATCGGCCTCGCCCTGCGCTACAGCGAGACGCGGCACCGCTTCGGCCTCATCGACGCCGCCTTCGAGGAGCGGCTGGTGGATGCCCGCCGCTCCTTCGCGCGCCTGATGCCGGCCAACCTGCGGGGAACGGTCGAGTTCTACGATCCGGACCGGCTCACCGCCGCCGCGAGCCTGGAGGAGAACATCCTGTTCGGCCGCATCAACGGCGAGGAGGCCGGCGCCGAGGCGCGGGTGCGGGCCCTGGTGCGTCGGGTGCTCGCCGACGAGGGCCTGGAGCCGGCCGTCTACCGCCTCGGCCTCGCGAGCCGGGTCGAGCCCGGCCTCGCGGGGGGCGGATCCAGCCTCGGCGAGAACGCCATCGGCCCGCGCGAGCGCATCGCCATCGACCTCGCCCGCTGCCTCGTGCGCCGGCCGGACATCGTCGTCATCGCCATCGCCCTGGAGGACCGGAAGGGCGACGAGATCCGCGCGCGCCTCGCGGCCCTGCGGGCCGCCCGGGCCGGCTGCGGCCTCATCGTCTGCCTGCCCGATGCGGAGGTTCTGGCCGGGGTCGCGCCCTTCGACGCGGTGCTGCGCATCGAGCGCAACACGGTGCTGGCCGCCTGATCGCGGGTGAGAACCGGGCCTTCCCCGGCTTTCCGGGGCCTTCCCCTATTGCCGCCCCATTGGGATGCGATAGGCAGAGCGGTGTGCATCGTGCACGGGCGTCCGCCCGCCAGCGGACGGGTCGCTCTTCAGGACCCCGCATGGTCTTCCTGTCCCGGGGTCCGCTCCGCCGCGCGGCGTCGGCCCTTCTCGCCCTCGCGACGCCGATCCTCGCCCTCGGCGCCGTGATCGCGGCGTCGCCCGCCTCGGCCGAGCCGTCCAAGGCCTTCGCCCCGATTCCGGCCGCCACCCTGGCGCTGATGCAGGCCCGCGGCACCACTGCGGCGGCCCCGGTGCTGTTCCGGGCCTACAAGAAGGAATCCGAGATCGAGGTCTGGAAGCGGGCCGGCACCGGCCGCTTCGTCCACGTGAAGACCTTCCCGATCTGCCGCTGGTCGGGCCAGCTCGGCCCCAAGCGCAAGAGCGGCGACCGCCAGACCCCCGAGGGGTTCTACACGGTGCCCCAGCGCCAGATGAACCCGAACTCGCGCTACTATCTCTCCTTCGACGTCGGCTACCCCAATGCCTATGACCGGGCCCACGGCTCCACCGGCTCGGCCGTGATGGTGCACGGGGTCTGCTCGTCGATGGGCTGCTTTGCCATGACGGACCAGGTGGTGGGCGAGATCTACGCCATCGCCCGGGAGGCCTTCGCCGGCGGACAATCCGCCTTCCAGTTCCAGTCTTTCCCGTTCCGGATGACGGCCGCGAACATGGCCCGGCACCGGACCGATGCGAACATCGATTTCTGGCGCCAGCTCAAGGAGGGCGCCGACCGGTTCGACGCCATCGGCGAAGAGCCGGCCGTCACCGTGGCCGGCGGTCGCTACGCCTTCGCGCCCGCGAAGGATCCGGTCAAGGAGGCCCAGGTCGTGGCCTATCACCGGGCCGAGGAGGCGCGCATCGCCACCCTGGTGGAGGAGGGGAGTGCGGCCGTGCGCACCACCTATTCCGACGGCGCGCAACATCCGTTCTGGGCGGCGCTCGCGGCCAAGGGGACCTCCCTCGGCGACGTGAGCCGGCCGGAAGCCCTCGCGTATGCGGGCCAGGAGGTGGTGGTCATCGCGGCCCGGCCGCGCCCGGTCCAGGTGGCCGAAGCGGTGTGGTCGCGCTGGGTCGCGCCGGACTCGCCGCTCTCGCGCACCCGGATGCCCGGCTTCGTGCCCGCCTATGAGCGCACGGCCATGCTCTTCGCGCCCCTGGCCACGGCCGCTCCCGGGGCGGAGGCCTATCCCGTCGCCTGGCCGCGCCTGGTGCGCCTCAGCCTCTCGGGCCACCTGCCGGCGCCCGGTCCGACCCGGGGCGCCATCGACGTCCTGGCGCAGCGGTGAGCGGGCCGGTGGCCGGGTCGACACAGTTCGCCGGCGAAGTTCCGGGCCGACGGGCTCCTCACCCAGCCATGTGCGGGCTCGCACATCGGGGGGACAGGCGGCTTACTACCTCAGAGCAGTTCCACTTCGATCCCGGCACCCGCTTATCGCCGACCAGCGAGGATTGGATCGCGCCGGTGCGACGAAGGGCACCCGATCCGCGTTGGGATCGGGGCATATGGTAATCGAACGATGACCTTCTCCTCCCGTCCCTTCGCGGATGACGGCCTCACCCTGACCTTCTGGGGTGTACGCGGTTCGACGCCCGTCAGCGGCCCGGATTACATCGAGTTCGGCGGCAGCACGCCCTGTCTCGAGATCCGGTGCGGCGAGCGGCTGTTCCTGCTCGATGCGGGCTCGGGGCTGAACGCCTGCGGCCGCCATCACCGCGATGCGATGCCCAAGGAGATCGATCTCCTCTTCAGCCACCTGCACCTCGACCACACCGCCGGTCTGCCGTTCTTCAAGCCCGTCGTGCTCGACAAGGAGCGGACCCTCAACACCTATTGCGGCAATCTCGACGGAGAGAGCGCCGCCGTGGCCCTGGACCGGCTGTTCTCGCCGCCGCTGTTTCCCGTCACCCTCGACATCATTCCCTGTCGGCTGGCCCATCACGGCTTCAAGGCCGGCGAGCGGCTGACCTTCCCGGACGGCGCCACCGTCGACACGATCCTGCTCAACCATCCGCAGGGCTCGGTGGGCTACCGCTTCGAGCATGCGGGCCGGCGGCTCTGCGTGATCAGCGACATCGAGCACAGCGATCCGTGGCCGGACACGGCCCTGATGGACTTCGTGCGCGACGCCGACCTCGTGGTCTATGACGGCATGTTCACCGAGGGCGAATACCCGGTCTGCCGGGGCTGGGGCCACTCGACCTGGCAGAAGGGCGTGGAACTGGCGCAGGCCGCCGGGGTGAAGGCCCTCGCCATCATCCATCTGCATCCCTGCCACACCGACGCGATGCTGCGCAGCGTCGAGGCCGACATGCAGGCGGCGATGCCCACCGCCTTCATCGCCCGCGAGCGCCAGACCGTGGCGGTGGGCGAGCCGGTGCGCAGCGCACCCACCCTGGCCCTGGCGCGCACCGCCTGAGGCGCGTGGTCCCTCGCCCGGACGGGGAGGGACCTTTCGGCGCGATCAGGCCGCTTCCTCGCGCCCGATGCGGCTGTGGCGCCGGCTCCAGCCGAAGTAGATCACCAGCCCGATGGCGAGCCAGACGACCAGCCGCAGCCAGGTCTCCCCGTCGAGGGACACCATCATGGCGAAGCAGCTGACGATGCCGAGGATCGGCACCAGCGGCACCAGCGGCGTGCGGTAGTCGCGGCGCGCGTCCGGCTGGGTTCGGCGCAGGATGATGACGCCGACGCAGACCAGGATGAAGGCCAGGAGCGTGCCGATACTGGTCATGTGGCCGAGTTCGGAAATCGGCAGGAACCCGGCGAAGGCGCTGGTGAACACCATGAAGAACAGGTTCGAGCGGTAGGGCGTCTTCCAGGTCGGGTGGATCTTGGAGAAGAAGCCCGGCAGCAGGCCGTCCTGGCTCATGGAGTAGAACACCCGGCTCTGGCCGAGCAGCAGCACCAGGATCACGGTGGAGAAGCCCGCGATCACGCCGAGCGTCACCAGGCTGCGCAGCCATGGGAACGGCGTCTGGCCGATGGCGGTGTTCACCGGGGCGGCGTCGCCCTTCATCTGGTCGTAATGCACGAGGCCGGTGAGCACGCCCGCGAAGGCGATGTAGATCACCGTGCAGATGGCGAGCGACCCGAGGATGCCGATCATCATGTTGCGCTGGGGGTTCTTGGCCTCCTGCGCCGCCGTCGAGACCGCGTCGAAGCCCACATAGGCGAAGAACACCACGCCGGCGCCCCGCATGATCCCGCTCCAGCCGTACTCGCCGAAGGTGCCGGTGTTCTCGGGGATGAACGGCACGTAGTTCTGCGCCTTGATGTAGAACAGGCCCACCCCGATCACGACCGCCACCACGGCGAGCTTGATCAGCACCACCACGGCGTTGACCCGGGCCGATTCCCGGATGCCGATCATCAGGAGCGCCGAGGCCGCCACGATGATGAAGATCGCCGGCAGGTTGACGAGGCCGTGCGCCAGGGTGCCGTCGGGAAGCGCATAGGTCTCAAACGGGGAGCGGATCAGGCTCGGGGGCAGGTTGATGCCCAGGGTGTCGTGCAGGAAGCGCGTGACGTAGCTCGACCAGCTCACCGAGACGGTGGCGGCGCCCACCGCGTATTCCAGCACGAGGTCCCAGCCGATGATCCAGGCCACGAACTCGCCCATGGTGGCGTAGGAATAGGTGTAGGCCGAGCCCGCCACCGGGATCATGCCGGCGAGTTCGCTGTAGCACATGCCGGCGAAGGCGCAGCCGATGGCGGCGATGGCGAAGGAGATCACCACCGCCGGGCCGGCATACTCGGCCGCCGCGATGCCGGTGAGCGAGAACAGTCCGGCCCCGATCACCGCGCCGATGCCGAGGGCGATCAGGCTCCAGGGACCGAGGGTGCGGGCGAGCTTGTTCTCGCCGCCTTCCGCGTCGCGGTTCAGCCGGTCCAGCGATTTCGTGCGGGTGAGGTCGCCCGCGAAGCCTGCCGCCATGGGTGTGTCCTATCCTGGTTGGGAGCGAAGATCCGCGCGAGGCCGCGCCGATCGGGAATGCGATGATCGGGTGGGAACCGTCTTGCGCGAGACCTCCGTATGCCCGACTTCTGCGATCTCGGCGCCTGCCCGCCTGAGTGGTATGCGCCCGGGTCCGCACCTGCAGATTTCGGGCCGGACCCGCGTCACGGGCTCGTGGACATTGCCGCTGCCGCCGCGTCTGATCCGGCGATGAGCGGGCCGAGGATCGCCCGCGCCCGGTCGGTGATGGCCGGGCCGGCCGTCTCGGGCGTTCCGGCCGCGAACGGCGGCGCCGGGGCGTACTCGGCCACGAGCTGGCTCGTGCGGGCCGCATCCGCACCGGCGAGGCGCGCGGAGAGCGCCAGGGCGAAGTCGAGCCCCGCCGAGATGCCGGCCGCCGTCACGCGGTTGCGGTCGAAGACGACGCGCTCATCCACCGGGATGGCGCCGAGGCGCGGCAGCACCCGGTCCCGCACGCACCAGTGCGAGGTGGCGCGATAGCCCCGCAGGAGGCCGGCCGCCCCGAGGATCAGCGAGCCGGTGCAGACGCTGGTGATCCAGCCGGCCCGCGCCGCCCGGTCGCGCAGGAAGGCCAGGGTTTCGGGATCGCGCATCTGCGCGGGCGTGCCGTCGCCTCCCGGCACGAACAGCACGTCGAGGTCGCGCGGGCAGGTCTCGAAGCTGTCCCCGGCCAGGAGGGCCAGACCGGTATCCGACGCGACGGGGCCCGCCGTGCGCGCCACGAGGTGCAGCCCGCCTCCGGCGATGCCGGCGAGGAGGGCCTGCGGGCCGACGAGATCGAGGGCGGTCATGCCCGGATAGAGCAGCATCGCGATGCGCAGCGTCGGGGCCTGCGCGGGCTCCGCATCGGACGCCCCGGCCGCGGACGCGCCGACGGCGGTCAGCGCGGCACCCGCGAGCCCTGCGACCGCGACGGCGCGGCGGGTGGGGCCGGGGGGCTGGCTCACGCGTTCGGCCTGACCTCGAAGGATTCGATGGCCTTGATCAGCGTCGCCGCCCGGTAGGGCTTGGTGAAGAACACGCTGCCCTCGATCAGGCGGGGCGGCGTCTGCGAGAATCCCGTCGCGTAGATGACCGGCAGGTCGGGACGCAGGGTCCGGGCGGCCTCGGCGAGCTGCCATCCGTCCATCAGGCCGGGCAGCCGGATATCGGTGAACAGGATGTCGACGGACGCTTCCACCTTGAGGATGTTCAGGGCGATCTCGGCGGTCGCCGCCTGGAAGACGGCGAAGCCGGCATCCTCGAGATCGGCCGTGATGACTTCCAGCAGCAGAGACTCGTCCTCCACCATGAGGATTCGTGGTTTGGCCGAGCCGCTCATCGTCGTGGCGTTCCGTCAGGCGTAGCCCAGGCGTGGTGCGCGACCGAGTCGGGACGCCTCACCACTCGGATAAGGGGACGATAACTCGGTTCGATCGCGAGGCAAGTAGATCCAGACTGTCGTGCCCCGGCCCGGTTCGCTTTGAATCTCGACATGCCCATCGGATTGCTTGGCAAAACCGAACACCTGGCTCAGGCCGAGGCCGGTGCCCTCACCCACCGCCTTGGTGGTGAAGAACGGCTCGAAGGCACGGGCGAGCACCTCCGGGCTCATGCCCTGGCCGCGATCCGCGATCTCGATGGCCACGTGATCGAGGGGGCGCAGGGCGGGAATCTGCTCGGCCTCCGCTGCGGGAACGTTGCGCGTGCGGATCACCACGCGCCCGCCCGTCTCGGTCGCATCCCGGGCGTTCACCGCGAGGTTCAGCAGCGCGTTCTCCAACTGATTGGCGTCGACGCACACGGGCCAGACCTGGGGCGCGAGGGTCATCTCCGGGCCCTCCACCGCGCCGAGGGCTCCGCGCAGGAGTTCGGACAGGTCGCGGATCAGCCGGTTCGGGTCGACCCGCGCCGGCTGGAGGGGCTGGCGCCGGGCGAAGGCGAGCATCTTCTGCACCAGGGCCGCGGCGCGCTCGGCGCCCGTGAGTGCGCCGTTCAGGGAGCGGCGGGCCCCGCTCTCCGGAGGCAGGAAGCGCTCGATCCGGTCGAGGTTGCTGATGACGACGCCGAGCAGGTTGTTGAAGTCGTGGGCGACGCCCCCCGTGAGGGCGCCGATGGCCTCCATCTTCTGGCTCTGGCGCAGCATCGCCTCGGCCCGGTCGCGCTCGGCATGAGCGTCCTGCAGGGCGGCCAGTGCCGCGTCGCGCTCGCCGATCCGCGCCAGCAGCTCGGCATTCGCCCTGCGCAACTGCTCGGGTGAGGGCAGGGCGAGGGCCCGCGGCAGCAGGACCCAGAGCAGGATCGCCGTCACGATCGAGGCGGCGGCCGTGACCGCCTTGATCGCGGCCTCGGCCGCGTAGTCCGGCACCCACAGGGTCCAGATGCCGAAGAGGTGGGTGGTGCCGCAGGCGAGGATGAACAGGGCGAAGGCCCAGAACATCCACCCGAAGGCGATGTCGCGCCGCCGGGTCACGAAGACCCCGAGCGCGACCGGGATGGTGAAGTAGGCGAAGGCGATGATCGCGTCCGAGACGACATGCGTCCAGATCAGCTCCGGGCGCCACAGCAGGCAGATCCCGTGCGGTGCCAGGCTGGTGCGGTCGAGGAAGCCGCTCAGGATCGTGAGCATGTCAGGTCTCGGAGGCTCCGGGTTCTGCCGCTTCCGACCGGGCAGGTTCGGTGGGCATGATCTGCGCGGGATTATAGCCTGAACGACGCTTGACGTCCCAGACAAAAGCGCGTGTTGACTTTGAGCTATTAAGGGTCACGACTGGGCGATCGCTGATTTATTATGGCTCCGCGCGTGGGAATTGCGGCGCTGCGCGGGTTTGGCAGGAGGTCTCGGCCCGCGTGTGCTGGCCATCATGTCGCGTCGGCCTCTCGGCGTCTCGGTCGAGGCGGAGGATCCGATGATCCGCGGCAGGCCGAAATTCCCGACAGGGGCACGGCGGGCGCCGGCGGCCGATCGCTCCGCCGCGATGGCTCTGGCCCGAAGGCGGCGGGCGAAACCGGAGCGCCGAATCCTGCCCCGGAATCCTGCCCCGCACGGCCGGGCCCCGACCGACGCCGCACTCCGATCGACTCTCGCCGCGCCCGTCGCGCGGCGCACCTTTCGCCCGACGCGTCTATTCCACCACGACCTTGTAGGTCTGGCCCGTCCGCAGGGTCGCCCCGCGCTCCAGGCCGTTCAGCACGAGGAAGCGCTCCACCGGCTTGTCCGGAACCACCATGCGCTGTGCCAGGGACTCGACGGTCTCGCCGGCGCCGGCCGTCACCACCACGAGGCGCAGGGGCCGCAGGGTCCGGGCCTCGGCCGGATCGATCGCGGACAGGCTCTCGGTCCAGCGCCGGAAAGCGCCGTCCGGGTCGGTGCTGCCCTTGGCCGCCATGATCATCCGGAAGGTGGTCTCGCCGACCCGGATCACGGCGAGGCGGAATGTCCAGTCCTTGCCGCGGGACAGGGCCGTGGCCGCCGGGTAGCCGGCGACCATCCGGTTCTCCAGGGAGCCCGGCTCGACGACATCGTTCCAGGTCGCCTTCAGCACCTCGTCGAGGCCCTGGCCCGGATTGCTCTCGACCTGATCGAAGAGCAGGCGCCGGCTGCCCTCTCCGGTGGTGCCCAGGACCGCGTTCCGGGTGTTCTCGATGGAGAAGCCCTCCGGCACCTCAAAGGCGATGCCGAGGGCGGGATGGAGGAACCTGCGCCCGCGCACGACGCCGTCGCCCGGATTGTCGCCGTAGGCGATGCCGTCGATGGCCGCGAGGTAGCGGGCGCGCTCGTCGACGCCGAGGCCGGGGGCACCGATCAGGCGGGCGGCGCGGGTCACCAGGGTGATGCGCTCGGTGGTGCCCGGATGGGTCGCCAGCATGTCGGGTTCTCCGGCCATGCCGGTGCCGGTCTTCAGGGCCGTGGTCCGGCTCAGGGCCGTGAGGAACCGGCCGGCGCCGAAGGGATCGTAGCCGGCGCGTGCCAGGGTGCGCACCCCGACGCTGTCGGCCTCGAGTTCCTGGTCGCGGGAGAACCGCGCCAGGGCGAACTTCGACTGGCTCTGGAGCTGGGCGCCCGTCACGGGATCGTTGAGCACGTCGGCTACGACCTTGCTGACCAGCTGCGAGCGCAGCGCCAGCTCGGTGCGCGCCGTGGCGTGGCGCAGGGTGACGTGGGCGATCTCGTGGGCGAGGACGGCGGCCACCTCCGAGGTGTCGCTCGCCAGC
>Ga0160428_1001135_pt1 | contig 21982 bp, 20 predicted proteins | sample SolpanmetagenomM_FD_108198 | JGI IMG/M metagenome (GOLD analysis project Ga0160428, IMG submission 108198) | Solar panel surface microbial communities from Lawrence Berkeley National Laboratory, California, USA - M | ecosystem: Engineered > Built environment > Solar panel > Unclassified ... | reverse complement strand
CGACCGCCATGCGGATCGCTCGCTCACGCAGCTCGTCGGGGTACTTCCTGGGCGCAGCCATGGAGACCATCATCCTCTCGGAGGCGTTGGTTGGAGGTCTCCATCAAACCCGGGCCTTGACAGGGTTGGGACCTGCGACGGGAACACCCGCAGCGGGTCAAGCCCGTTCCGGGTCAGGTTGTCGGGGTGGTTTCGGAGGGTGCGTGCTGGTGCGGCGGAGGTCTGGGGGGATGTCGTAGCGCAGCGGCGTGCGTCGTGACGTGGCACCGATCGGTTCCTGCCGTAGCTGGAAGCAGGTGTGTGACGGCCTCAGGGGTCGCCCTGAGGGGGGTGGGCACCGAAGTTTTCGACCAGATCGGGGCGGGCAACCGGGTGGGCAACCTCTGGGGCAACCTTCGCTGGTCAGCGTGAGTGGTGTTCGCACCGCTTCGCTGGAGGTCACCTCATGTCAGGTTTCGTCGCACTCCCCCGTCCTGCAGCTGCCGCGGCTACCGCTCGAGCTCAGCACAGCGCCGAGGCGTGCTTGCTGCGTCTGCCCGTGGACCTGCAGCGACGGTGGGAGGAGATGCACGAGGCGCTGTGGGCTCAGCAGTGTGCGGCCCGGTGGGCTGAGCAGGCACCCACCGCGCTGGCGGGTCTGACGTCGGCGGCTGAGGTGGACGCCCACATCGCTCAGCTGTGGCTGCAGCGGCGTGGCGATGAGCTGGATGAGGCGTTGCGGGTGCTGATCGTGGCGATCGGTGGGGGTGGTCAGGACGGGGAGCTCGCCTTCCTGGTGCTGGCGCGGCGCCTGGCCTTGGTGGTGGTGAAGCTGGCTGAGCGCTACAGCGTGGGCGTCTCCTCCGTCGTGGCGTCGCTGTGGCTGCTGGCAGCCGACTACCCGCTGCAGCGGCGTCCGCGCCACATCGTGGTGAACCTGCGCATGGACCTGCAGAAGGGGGTGCGCCACGACGAGCTCGAGCCCCACCACGGCAGTGAGCTGCACGGGCTGGGCGAGGACATCGACGTGCTGTGCCGGCAGGACTCTCCGCAGCGGTTCGTCGACGCTGCGGCCCGATCGGACCCGGCGCGGGTGCTGGAGTCCCTGCAGCCCATGGGCACCGACCCGGTGGCAGCGATCCACAGCTCTTCCCTGCCCCCAGCTGACATCACCGAGGGGCTGCTGCGGTGGGCCGCGCAGGTCGTCCCGGCCACGGATGTGGAGCTGCTGAGCATGGTCTTCGCAGCCGGCGGTCCGCGGCGTACACCGCTGAATGACGTCGCCGAGCGACTGGGCTTGAGCTCGCAGGCCACCCGACAGCGGCTGCAGCGGGCCATCAAGCGCCTGTCTCAGGCGGTGTGCGCGGCCAGCCGGGCCCAGATGACGAAGCCGTGCGGGTGGTCGGCCTGCCGTCTGCACGCGCGTCAGCCGGCGCTGCAAGCGGCTTGAGCCGGCCAGCAGCACGGAGATGCATAACGCACGGTGGGCTGAGAGGGGGCTCCCCTGGTCGGGTAGCATCCAGCTCTGCGAGGCGCTCACCTGCACAGATGCTACTTTCTAGCAGGGTTGTGATCTATGTTGCGATCGGACTTATGAGCGCCGTTGTGAGTTCGCCTGTGGGTGCTGTTATGAGCGGCAGATTCAGGCCCACCATGAGCGGTCATCGTTCGCCGGATCGCGGCAGGCGCGCTGCTGAGTGGCTTCAGCACGGGGGAACACTGAGGTCGTCCTCGCGATGGCCAGCGCAGTGCGCCTTCAGGTCGTTCAGCCTCCCCCACCTAGGCTCGTAGGGACGCTCGCTCAGGCCCGAGTCGCCAACTTATTAGCGCGCTTTATGGCGCGTCGTATAGCGCGGTTGTAGGCGCATCTTAGGTTTCGTTAAATAGTACGGTTTGTAGCGCGGCATATGATGCGTCACTATATACCGCGTAAAGCGCGCCCGTAGATGCGTGTTAAGATGCAATAAACTTCGTACCCTAAGGCGCAAATACGACCGCGATTGTGGTCGTGCTCACCGTTGTGCTAGTACACGCGGCGTAAGCGGCGATCGATGACACGCCGTCACTCGCGTCGTAGATCGGGCTGTCGTTGGCCCGCTGAGCGCTATCGTCCGGCCCGAGCCTTGCTGCTGTGGCTCAGCGTGCGTTGAGCGCCAGTCCCGACGGTGGCCCACACCCGACTTCCGATGAGATCGACCAGGGAAAGGACCCTCCGAGATGGTTGCGGACGCACGAGCGCAGGACCCGCCGCAGTTCGAGACCGTCGGCGAGCTGCTGGAGTTCGTCGAGTCTCAGGATGAGGCTGGCCTGTCCCGGTGGATCTCCACCGCCCACCTGAGCGTCCTGCGCTTGCTGCTGGACCGGGTCTTCGCGGTCATCAACAACAAAGGCGGGGTCCTGAAGACGTCGGTGACGACGAACCTGGCGGGTCAGCTGGCCGCGGCCGGCACCCGAGTCTTGGTCATCGACCTGGATCGGCAGGGCAACTGCGCCCAGGATCTCGGCTACGGCACCGACGACCGCAACGACCAGGGGATGGGGATCGTGCAGTCGGTCCTGGGGGCGACAGCGCTGCGTCCCATCCAGAACGTGCGCCCCAACCTGGACGTGGTGCCCGGCGGCAAGCGCATGGACGACCTGCGGGCCTTGCTGACCGCTCGCCGCAGCGACTCTCCCTACGCCGCAGCCAATGCCCTGGTGCTGTCCTTGGCTCACATCGCCCGCGACTACGAGGTGATCTTGCTGGATTGCCCGCCCGGGGAGCCCATCGTGCAGGAGGTCGCCTTGGGCGTCGCCCGTTGGCTGCTGGTGCCGGTGCGCTCTGATGCCAGCTCCCGCGCCGGCATGGAGGAGGTCGCCGCGCGCCTGGAGTCGGTGCGTCAGGTGAACCCTGACGTCGAGCTGCTCGGCGTGCTGTTGACGGCGACCACCCAGACCGCCACCCGCATCCACGAGCGCGTCTACGCCCGCATCCGTGAGGACCTCGGCCCGGACGCCTACATCTTCAAGTCCCGCATCCGCTACGCCGAAGCCGCGGCCTCCGATGCCCGTGAACGGGGTGAGCTGGCCCACGAGCTCGACAAGATCGTCAGCGGCCAGCCGCGCTGGTACGAAGCGCTGCGCAACGGGCAGCCGGTAGAGCGGCTGGCCGGTAGCGCCTCGACCCTCGCGGGGGACTACGCCGCTTTGGCTCAGGAGTTCGTCCAAACGCTGCTGGAAGCTGAAGCCGACGACGACGCGGACGATCTGGACGACGACCTGGACGACGACTCCGCTGACGCCGGCGATGACGGGGTGGGCACCGCCGGGCAGGTCGGTGGGGGAGTGGGGTCCTCGGCTGAGGCCGACGGAGGGGTCCCGGCGGCCGGGAAGGGCATCGGCGCATGAGCGAGCAGCCTCGTTCGGTTCCTCCCCAGCAGCTCGGGGAGTCCCTGGGACGCAAGAAGCAGCGCCGCAGCGCGCGCCCGCTGCCCGTCGCCGTCTCGGCGGCCGCGCCGCCCGAGGTTGGTTCGGCTGAAGCCGACAGCAACCAGCAGATGTCGACTCCCCAGCAGGAGGCTACCCAGCAGGGGACCGACGCGTCGTTGACCGCGATGAAGCAGGTCCCGGAAGCGCCTACGGAGCCACCGGCACCTGAGGGGGAGCGGCTGCGCGCCGTCAGCGACGTCGATGTCGACCTGGCCACCGAGCGCACCGCCACCCCGGAGAGTCCAGTGAGCAGCGAGGAGGTCCGGAGCCTCCAAGCGCAGGACGTTGAGGTGGCAAGCCTCGAAGCGGCCGCCGCGGCACTGCCGCAGCCGGCGGCTCGACGGGCCCGCACGTCCCCCTCCGGGGGCCCTGGCTCACGCTCACGCAGCGCCGCCTCCGGGCGACGCGCGCAGCGGGCTCCCGCCAAGATAGGCCGCCCGAAGTCGGCATCGGCAGCCTCCTCACGCGCCGAGGACCACCTCTCGGCTTCCACCGCGGTCTACGTTCCGCTAGAGGTGCGTGACCTGGTCTCCGCCCGCCGCCGGCAGCTGGATCCTGCACCGACGACTGCTGAAGTGGTGCTGCGAGCCATCGAGGCTCAGTACGAGCGCCTGCCGCAACTGGTGCAGGAGGCGATGCGTCCGCAGACGGGGTCGCTGTTCACCTTCGCCACGCCGGCACGGACGAATGAGGTGAAGGTGCAGATGGGGCTGCGTCTGACCCGCGGGCAGTTGCGCATCATGGACCAGATCGAAGAGCAGGTGGGGGCCAGCAGCCGCGGCCAGCTGGTGACCCTGGCGGTTCGCGCCGAACTCGGCACCGACTGAACCCGGCCCCAGCGCAGTTCACCATGGGTCACCTGCAGCGTATGCCGCCGAGCTGGTTGCGCCGGAGAGACTTACCCCACCGACCGGAAGTGGTTGCACGCGAAATCACCGAGGAGAGTGATCTCGAAGCTGTCTACACTCCCAGCGTGCTCGGCCACCACGTTGACAGCGCAGGGCTGACGGCGCCGGCCTGCGGCCACGGGCCGGCTCTACGCTTCGTCGATGCCGTCACGACCCGCCACCGCAGGGGCGAGTTCGAGTACGCCACACCCATGTCCGGATCCACCTCAGGCGTCGAGGTCGCGTCCGGATCTCGGCATGCAGCCGGAGACCGAAGCGGACAGATCTGTGACAGTCAGTACCACCTCGGTCACTGCCCCAGGTGCCGGCGACTCCCAGCTCACCTCGAGTCCAGACCCCGCTCTGCAGTGGTGGACGACGGCGGAGGTCGCCGGGCACTGCGGTGTCTCGCGCGCCTCGGTGCGGGCGTACGTCGCTCGCGGCGTCCTGCCGAGCGCGGATGCGACCATCGGGCGCACCCCGGTGTGGCACCCGCAGACCATCATCACGGCGCACGCCGCTCGCCGAGGGCGCGGCTGGCGCGCTCAGCCCTAACTGGTGCAGGCGCCGGAGTTGTCCCCGCGGCAGTTGTCGCCGCGGCGCTGGACCTCTCCTCGCCCACACCCCGCACGGCCGCCCTGGGGAAGGGGATGACAACCCCGACCACACGTTGTAGCGTCGCGTTACAACGTGGAGGTGGATGTGGCCGATCGACCCAGAGCTGCGCCACCACCTGCGAAGGTCAGCACCACCCCACAGCACACCAGCACCTCAGCCCACAGCTCATCCGCAGCCTTGCTGCTCTCGCCTGCAGCTGCGCCCGCAGATCAAGCAGCAACCTCAGGAGGCCTGAGTGAGCACCACAACCCCGGGCTCGACCAACGGCAAGGCCCCCTCAACAGGCCGTGGCCGCCGAACCGTCGACCCCGCACTCAAGGCGGTCACCAGCTCCCGAGGGGTCAGCGTTCAACCGGCCCCCTTCCGCCCTCAACGCCGCGCTCGCCACCTGCTGGCAGCACTCGCCCTGTCCGGACTGGGGGCGCTCGCGGTCTACTTCGCCGTCGACGCAACCACCAAGACCACCTCGGTGGTGGAGGTCCGCGAGGCCGTTCAGCGAGGGGAGACCATCACCCGGAAGGACCTGACCACCGTCGACGTGAACGCCGCCGGCTTGAAGACCGTGCCGGCCGCACGCTTGAACGGACTCATCGGCCAGCGCGCCCAGCAGCCGCTGTTCGCCGGCACCCTGTTGACTCCGGACGCCCTGAACACCTCGGTGGTCCCCGTCAACGGTCAGAGCCTGGTCGGTGTCGCCCTGACCAGTGCGCAGATGCCCACCGAGCCGCTCGTCGCCGGCGACGTCGTCTCCATCATCGACACCCCCAACTCCGGCGACACCGCCAACCAGGTCCCGGCGACACCCAACGCCACCAACGCCACCGTGCAGAACGTCGGTCCTCCCGATGCTCAGGGCCTGGTCACCGTCGACGTCCTGGTTCCGGAGGGCAGCTCAGCGCGCCTGGCCGCTCAGGCTTCCACCGGCCACGTCGCTCTGGTCCTGCAGTCACGGGAACGCTGATGGCACTCATCACCCTGTGCAGCATCAAGGGTGCCCCGGGCGTGACCAGCACCGCGCTGGCGATGACGCTGACCTGGCCGCGCCCGGCGCTGCTGGTCGAAGCCGACCCCAGCGGCGGCAGCGCGATCATGGCCGGTCTCTTCCGCGGCCAGGTCTCTCAGGAGCGGTCCCTGCTGAGCATGACCATGGCCGCGGCGCACTCCTCGGTGGAGCAGGTCCTGTGGTCTCAGTGCATCCAGCTGCCCGGGGCTGAGGGCAAGACGCTGCTGTCGGCAGCGCCCACCTTCGCCCAGGCCCAGCTGACCAGGCGGGTGTGGGTCGAGCTGGCCGACGTCCTGGTCGGCTTGGACCGCGGGGGAGTGGACGTCATCGTCGACGCCGGCCGCTACGCCACCGTGAACACACCGACACCGCTGATCGAACGCTCCGACGCGGTGGTGGTCCTGACCGGCGGCGGTCTGCCCGCGCTGCACACCGCCCGTGGCAGCGTTGGGCACCTGCAACAGCACCTCGACACCCACGCCACCGGTGCTGACGCCCTCGCCCTGATCCTGCGTGAAGGCGATCACGACGCCTACGCGCGCACCCAGGTCGCCGCCACCTTGCGCGCCCCGGTGCTGGCCACCCTGCCCCAGGCTCCCGGCGAGGCTGCGGTCTACAGCCACGGACGCCGCCCCGACCGCCGCCACGACCACAGCGACTACCTGCGCAGCATCCGCCGCGCCGGAGCCAACGTGCGCGAGCTCATCGAGGGCCGCCGCGCACGATTGGCGCGCCCCGAGGCCCAGCACCCCAGCGACCGGGAGGAGACCAGCCGTGTCTGAACGCCAGACCCCTCCCCGTCCGAGCACCGCCCGCACCCTGGCCGGGATTATCCGCGCCCGCGGCCAGGCCGCTACCGGTGCCGAGCGGCTACAGGACCTACGCAGCCAGCTGGAGCAGACCCCGCACGAGATCCCCGCTCACGTTTCTGCTGACAGCCTCGCTGGCGGACGCTCCGCGGATCGGGCTCACTCCCCGGTCAACACCCCTCAGGCCACCACGCCTCAGGTCACCACGCCCCAGACCGCCACGCCCCAGGTCAGCGGGGCCTGTGAGCTGACCTTCGCCGACGGCGTCGACACTGCCTCCCCGGCCTCCTTGCCCCTGTTCACCACCCAGGACCTACAGGCCACCTCGACCGGCCTGGCCTTCCACGCCTCCACTCTTCCCGGCGCTCACGGGCCTCGACTGGTGACCCGCCCTGACGGGCCGGGCACGCAGACGCCGGGGACCCCTTCCTCCGCGTCCACCAGCACGGGCCGTGCGGGGGGCGCGGCTGCCCAGTCACCGTCGCCGGTCCAGCTCCCAGGGCACATCAAGGGCTCAGGGCAGGTGGGGGGCTTGTTCGGGGCTCAGCCCGACGCTCAGGTCAACGCCCGACGGCGCAACCAGCTGGCAGACCACGAGCTGGTGCGGGTGCTGCAGCGAGAGATCGGGGAACGCCTGGCCGCGCGCAGCGATGGCCTGGGACAGCTGTCCGTACTGGATGAGGAGATGCTGGCCCAGCAGGTGGCCACCGAGGTCGTCAACGACTACGTCGCCGAGCACGAAGCGCAGGGTCAGACGGTCTTCACCGACCCCGCGGTGCGTCAGGCCACCATCCACGCCGCAGTCGACCGTGTCGTCAAGCACGGCCTGCTGACGCAGTACCTCGAGCGCGTCGACGTGGAGAACATCGACGCGATCGGCTTCGACGACGTCGTGTTGTCGTTGGCCGACGGGTCGATCGAGCGGGTCGGGGCTATCGCCTCCTCTGACGAGGACCTCATCGAGACCGTCGCGATGTGGGCCTCACGCCTGGGGCAGGGGGAGAAGCAGCTGTCTGCGGCCAATCCGCTGTTGGAGATGCCGCTGCGCGACGGCTCACGCCTGTCGATCATCATCGAGGTCGCTCATCGCCCGATCCTCAGCATCCGCCGCCACCGCCTGAGTCAGGTCGACCTGCAGCGGCTGATCGAGGCCGACATGTGCACCGAGGCCCAGGCCAGCCTGCTCGCGGCCTGCGTTCTGGCCCGGCGCAACATCGTCGTGTCCGGGGCGCCCGGTTCGGGCAAGACGACCTTCCTGCGCGCGCTGGCCGCCACCATCGACCCCGACGAGATGTACATCAGCATCGAGACCGACTTCGAGCTGTACCTGCATGAGAACAGCGACCAGCTGGTCAAGGCCGTGCACGCCCGCCAGGGCAGTGGGGAGTACCGCCCAGACGGCACCCGCCCCGGTGAGATCGGGGTGGCCACGCTGATGTACGCCGCCCTGCGTCAGAACATCTCGCGCATGGTGGTGGGGGAGGTGCGCAGCCCCCAGGAGATCCGGGTGCTGACCGAGGCCATGAACGCCGCTCACGGAACGATGGCCACGGTGCACACCCGCACCGCCACCGCGGTCATCAGCCGGCTGGTCAACGCCTTGACCACTGAGGGCTACTCCGATGCCTACGCTCAAGAGCAGGTCGGCGAGCACGTCGACGTCGTCGTGCACATCGAGGCCGTCACCCGCCCCGACGGCTCCAAGTGGCGGCGGATCGCGGAGATCCTCGAGATCAGCGAAGGCGAGGGCCAGGTCGGTCGCACGGTGTTGTTCGGGCGCCGTCCCGGCGAGCGTGGTGCACACCTGCGCGCCACCCACGTCGAGCCTCAGATCGCACCCAGCTTCCTCGACGAGCTGGTCGCCGTCGGCTTCGACGCCGGCTGGCTGGACCAGCCGATCGCGGACCTGGGCCACCAGCTGTCCCTCGATCGAAGCAGAGGCCGCTGGTGAGCCCCGCACTGATCGCCGCGGCCGGGGTCGTGGTCTTCGTCATGGGCGCTTTCTTCGCCTGGCGCTGGGTGCGCCCCTTCGCCCCGGCGCTGGGCGCTGGCGCCGTTCCCCGCCGGCAGCGTGGCGCTGCGGCGACGCCGTCTGGGGCCCTGGCGGGCTTCACGCAGGCGCTCACCGCCGGCCGTCACGGGCAGGCGCTGCTGTTGCGCATCGCCGGACTGATCGCTGTCGGGGTCATCGGCTGGTTGCTCACCGGCTGGCCGGTGATGCTCGTCCTCGCCCCGCTGGCCGTGGCGTGGCTGCCGCGGCTGTTCAACGATGCGCGCGCCAAGCAGCGCATCGCCCAGATGGAGGCGCTGGAGGACTGGACTCGAGGACTCTCGGGCAACCTGGTCAACGGCAGCGGCCTGTCGCAGGCCATCGAGCGCACCGCCCGGTCGGCACCGGAAGCCATCCGGGCGCAGGTGACGCGCTTGGCTCAGCGCCTGCGGGCGCGCTGGAGCACCGAGGAGGCGCTGCGCGCCTTCGGCGATGACCTCGACGACGTCACCGCCGACCTGGCCGTCGGTGCCCTCATCCTCGCCTCACGCCAACCCCTGAACGGACTGGTGGAAGTCCTGGACGGCGTCGCCGAGACGGTCTCCGAAGCCGTGCGGGCCCGGCGCCTGGTCGAGATCGAACGCGACAAGCAGCAGAGTCAGGTGCGCATCGTCACCGCGGTGGCGTTGCTGACGGTCATCGTGATCGCCGTCTTCGGACGCAGCTACCTGCAGGCCTACACGACACCTCTGGGTCAGCTCATCCTGGTAGGCATCCTCGGCGTCTACTTCGCCCTGCTGCTACTGATGCGGCGCATGGCCGCCAGCGCCCCACCGCCACGGCTGTTGCCGCCATCGACCGGCCCCAAGGGCCTGTAGAGGGGTACTGATCGTGACCTTCCTGTTGATCCTCGGCGGCGCACTGCTGGGCCTAAGCCTGTTCTGGGCGTTGCGCCAGCTGCTGCCCAGCCCCCCGCACCTGGCCTCGGCCATGGATCGGTTGCACGTGTCCCCGCTGGACGCCGTGCAGGCACTGACCTCCAAGCGCGGCTCGGCTCGAGGCGTTCAGCGCGCCTCCCGCGACGCCGCCAGCACCGACCTGCGTGACCGCATCGGTACCCGCGTCGCGCACTTGGTCCGCAACGTCGCCGTCCTGCAGCCGCGCCAGCACGACCTGCGGCTACTGGGCACCACCACCAGCGAGTGGTTTGGGGAGAAGGCGGTGTGGGCGCTGCTGGGACTGCTCAGCCCGGCGCTGTTCTACCTCGTCGCCTGCCTGCCGGCCCTGGCCACCGGCAGCACGCCGTTCCTGCCGCTGCAGCTACCGCTGGTCGCGGGCCCCCTGCTGGGCGCCTGCACCTGGTTCGTGCCGGACCTGCAGCTGAAGGGACGCGTGGACGCGGCCCGGACGGAATTCAAACGGGCCATCGCCGCCTACATCGAGTTCGTCGCCATGGAACGCCGTTCCGGCGTCGGCCAGGAGCAGTCCTTGGCCAACGCCGCGGCCATCGCGCAGTCCTGGCCCTTCCAACGCCTGCAGCAGCAGCTGCTGCGCTGCGCCTGGTCCGGCATCCGCCCCTGGGACGGGTTGCACGAGCTCAGCCGCGAAGTGGGCGTGATCGAGCTGGCAGAGCTGGCCGAAACGATGCGCCTTTCCACCGAAGAAGGCGCCCACATCTACCGCACCCTGCGCGCTCGAGCGACCTCCATGCGCAACGCCCAGGTCACCGCTGACCAAACCGAGGCCAACGCCGCCACCGAACGCATCAACGGGCCCCTGGGTCTGCTGGTGATGATGTTCGCGGTGTTCATCGTCGCGCCGATGCTGCTGCAGACGGCGCTGTGAACCTCCCGCACCCGCCCTGCGGTTCGCGCCGGCCCCGCAGCGAGAACCGGCGCTGCCCACCTCGGTGACGCCCGCTACTGGCACAGAGATCACCCAGCGATGACACTGTGCACACCTGTCACCACCACCGCAGGCCCACCCCCACCGCAGGCCCACCCCCACCGTCCACTCGACAGCGAGCGGTCCACCACAGGAGGCACACCCGATGCTGAAGTTCCTCACCGCCAGCCAGGTCAAGTTCCACCAGGCATCCGAGCACCTCACCCGCCGCGGTGAGGACACCGGCGACGCCGTGCAGACCGCCGCCATCGTCGCCGGCGGTGTCGTCGTGGCCGGTCTCGTCGTGGCCGGGATCACCGCCTTCGTCCAGGGCCGAATGGCCGGCCTCGGCGGCTGACGTCCACACACGGCCAGCTCGTCGAGCCGGGCCGGTAAGTCGGGGAGGCGACACCCGTCACGCACCAGCTGCTGAGGCCCGCCCCACCTCACCGGCCCACTCACCCAACCACACACACGTGTCCAGGTCCGCACCACAGATCGAAGCCCGCCAGCAACGACACCTGATCCGGAAACAGGAGGTCCGCCCGATGTCGCCGTCACCCGCGAAGCCAGCACCTCTCCAGGCACGCATCGAGCCGACATCACGGCGCTCGCGGGCCGGCGCGGGCCACGACCCATCCCTGGCTCGGCGCCTGCGGCCTACGCGCTCGACGTCGATCCGTCCGTTGCTGCAGGCGCTGGGTGATGGCCGCTACGACCGGGGCTCAGCAGTCCAAGCTGCCGTCCTCTTCCCGATCCTGATCATCGCGACGTTCGCGATCATCCAGGGCGGCATCTGGTTCTACGCCCGAAGCGCGGCCCTGAACGCCGCTGAGGAGGGCCTGCAGGCCGCTCGCGCCGAGAACGGATCCACCGCCGCGGCGGTCGCGGCCAGCAGCAGCTTCCTGACCCGGGCCGCGAGCGGGGCCGTGCTCAACCCCACCACCCAGGTCGCGGCCAGCCCCCTGACCATCACCGTCACCGTCAGCGGTGAGTCCACCGCGATCGTCGACTTCCTCCCCCTGCCGCGGGTCAGCCAGACCGTGACCGGTGCCACCGAACGCTTCACCACCCAGTGATGGGTTCTCGCCTGCCTGTCACATTCGCCGTCCCGCGCAGCTCTAGCAGGTGAAGGAGCCCCACCGGCTCATCCGACCCGTCACCTCGTCGCAAGCCCCAACACGTCCCACCACCGGTCTCATGACCTGTCGCCAACGCCTGAGAGGAGACCGCGTGCCAACGCAGCAGGTGCCCCAGCAGCAGGTCTCCACGCCGGCGAGCGGGGAGCGTGCGCTCTCCTGCACCACCGCCGGCCCCGCGCGGTCGCTGCGCCTGTCCCGGGCTCTGCGCAGGCGCCTGCTACTCAACGGCGGCGACGACTGTGGCTCCATGGCCGTGGAGCTGGCCGTGCTGGCTCCCTCCGTTGGCCTGCTCATCGGGTTCGTGATCGCCGCCGGGCGGCTGTCGGTCAGTCAAGGCGTCGTCCAGGCCGCCGCGGTCGATGCCGCGCGCCTGGCCTCCATCAGCAGGACCGCCGATGCCGGCCAGCGAGCAGCGACCAGCGGCGCCGAGGCGTCGCTGCAGGGCCAACCCAACACCTGCAGCACCTACACGGTGACGACGAACACGGCGGGCTTCGCGGTGCGGGTCGGTGCGCCCGCTCAGGTCGAGGTCACCGTCGAGTGCCACGTCCCCCTGGCCAACCTGGTCCCCGGCCTCCCCGGGTCCAAGACGATCACGAAGACGGCCATCAGCCCCTTGGACACCTACCGCGAGCGCACGCGATGAGCCGGCAGCTTCTTCAGCAGGACGATCAGCATCACGGTCGCAAGAGTCGTTCTCAGGGTCTGCGCCGCCACCTCACCCACCCTTGCGCCTGGGTAAGCCGCCCGTGGCGGCGTGTGCTGGGTGTCGCGCACGAGCGTGCGGGGGGCCCGGCGGGTGCGGAGCGGGGTGCGGCTGCGGTGTGGATGATCACGGTGACGTTCGCGGTCGCGTTGGTCGTGGGCCTGGTCGTGGACGGCTCCTCGCGGATGAACGCCATCCAGGCGGCCGATCACGCCGCCGCTGAGGCTGCGCGTGCCGGGGCGCAGGCCGTACCGGAGCAGACCGTCCAGAGCCGCGGTGTGGCCAGGGGCTCCTCCGGTGCCCGGGCGGTGGCGGCGGCGAACGCCTACCTGGCCGCTGCCGGGGTCTCAGGGTCGGTGGCTGCCGGTGGCGGTGCGAACCTGACGGTGACGACGTCGGTGCCGTGGACTCCGGTGTTCTTGAATGCTGTCGGTGTGGGGTCTTCCGTCATCGAGGGTCGCGCCGAGGTGTCTTTGGTGCAGAGCGTGGAAGGTGAGCCGAGCTGATGCCGACGTCCCTTACAGACATGACGCCGTTGCACGCACGGCGAGCGCCGCGTCCGACGGCTACGGCACCAATCCGCCCTACGGTGTGGGGTCGGTTGGCGGGCGTGGTGTTGATCGCGTTGACGACCGTGGGTGTGGTCGGCGGTCCCTTGCTACTGGTGCAATTGGTGGGTAATCCGTTCGTGCGCCTGTCCGCGGCTGGGTCGTTGGCCGACGTCGCGTTCGGGGCGGTCACCCCTGGCGTCGTGGTGGCGCTCATCGCAATCGTGGTGTGGTTGGCGTGGGCGGTGTTCACCCTGTCCTTGCTGTTGGAGTTGGTGCAGGCCCTGCCCGGGGTGCGGCTGCCTGCTATCCCCGGGTTGGGGTGGTCTCGGCGCAGCGCGGGTGGGCTGGTGGCGCTGATTACCGTTCTGCTGGCTGGTCCCATCGGTGCTGCGTCAGCCGCGCAAGTGCCGCAGGTGCCGGTGGCGGCTTCGGCTGCTGTCGAAGCCGGGACGCGGCACGCTGCGCCGGCGCCCGGTTCGGTTGCGGAGACTGACCCCGCCAGCGTGGGTGTTGCCGCGCCGGCCGCCACCATCACCGTGGTGGCGGGGGACACGCTGTGGGACCTCGCCGAGCAGCACCTGGGTGATGCCACGCGCTACGGCGAGCTGCTGCAGCTGAACGTGGGCCGCGCCCAGGAGGACGGCAGGCACTTGGAGGCTGACGGGTGGCTGACTCCCGGGTGGGTCCTGACCCTGCCCGCCGCCGCGGCGGGGGTGACTGCAGCGGCGACCGGTAATGGCGCCTACGTCGTCGAGCGCGGCGACTCCCTGTCGAAGATCGCTGAGCGGACTCTGCACGACAGCGACCGGTGGCCGGAGATCGCGCGGGCGTCTGCTGAGCTGGCTCAGCCCGGGGGAGAACGGTTGCAGGACCCGGACTTGATCGCTCCGGGATGGACGCTGTCGATCCCGGGAGCGGACACGCCGAAGGCACCCTCGCCTGCACCGGTTCCTGAGCCGGCAACCGCGGTCCCGGCCGCCCCAGCACCGGCCGCCCCAGCACCGGCCGCCCCAGCCCCGGTCGCCCCAGCACCGGGTCCTGCGGGGCCGGCCGCGTCTGCTGCGCCCTCGAGCACGTCCCCGGCGACCGCGACACCCTCGGCCAGCGCCGCACCCTCGACTAGCGCCGCACCTTCGACTAGCGCCGCACCTTCGGCGAGTACGCGGGCCGCGGCGACGCCCAGCAACGACAGCACCCCCCAGCCCAGCCAGACCACAGCCGGTGACGTCGAGGACGCTGAGTCCACGACCTCCACGGCTGTCGGCGTCGGGGCGTTGCTGGCCGCGGGCCTCTTGAGCGTCGTGGCCGTGCGTCGACGCCAGCAGCGGCGAGCGCGTCCCGCCGGGCGCAGGCTGCCGGCGCGTGCCGGCACCGGCGCCGTCTGGGTCTCGACGTCGCGTGGGCTCGCTGACCAGGACGCAGCCGATGACGAGTCCGCGGTGGACCGCCTGCAGGAGGACCTCGAGGCAGCTGCCGCCGAGGTCGAAGCCGAGGCGCAACTGCTGGACACCTACGACGCGGCGCGTCAGGAACAGCAAACGAGCACCGCCGTATTCGCTGAGGTCGCCGCCCCCGAGACCGTGCTGCACCTGGACGTGATGCTGCGGCTGCTCGCGGTTGACGCCCACCAGCACCACAGCGTGATGCCGCAGGTGCACGCCGCTCGCCTGGACGCAGCCGGCATCGAGCTGTACCTCGCCCAGCCCGCGACCTTGCCGGCGCCGTGGCGAAACCTCGTGGACGACGGTGCTGAGGAGTCCGTCGCCGGCGAGGCAGACACCACCTGGCTGGTGAGCACCGCGGACGCCGAACAGCTCGTGCGCTCCATCGCTGAGGCCGAGGCAGAAGCCGCCGCAGGCGAGCTCCCGGCCCACGCGGATGCCTCCTACCGCGATCTGTACGCCGAGCTGCTGCCGCTGCGCAACGTTCAGGCGCCCTACCCGACGCTGACGAGCATCGGTACCGACCCCGAGGGCGCCATCGTGATGCTGAACCTGGAGGAGCTGTCCTCGCTGGCTCTCGCCGGCCCCACCGTGATGGCTCACCAGGTCCTGCGCGCCATCGCCATGGAGCTGGCGACCAGCAGCTGGGCGGACGACCTGCACGTCACCCTCGTGGGCGACCTGGCTCCCGAGCTGCCCAAAGCGCTCGGCAGCGAACGCGTGTCGCACACCCACGACGTCGAGCACCTGCTGCGGACCCTGGAGCAGAGCGCGCACGACGTCAGCGCCCTGATGGCCGCACACCAGATGCCGGACCTGGCGACCGCCCGCGCTCACGACCTGGACGTCGATGCGTGGACTCCGCAGCTGATCCTGGTGGGCCAGCCCCTGGACAGTGACCAGCACCGCCGGCTGCAGGCCGTCGTGCACCACCGCCCGCGCGTGGGTCTGGCCGCGATCACCACCCAAGGCGAACCCCTGGGGGAGTGGGTCCTGGGGCTGCACGCACGCACCCAGGACGCGGAGCTGCGGCCCGGCCCGGTGCCGCTGTACCCGACCCGCCTCGACGATGCGGCCTACACCGAGATCCTTCAGGAGCTGCAGACCGCGAGCAGCCGGGACTGGACGCCAGGCCCGGACTGGGCCCTCGGCCTGGTACCTGAGCACCAGCAGCCGGAAGCGCTGCAGACGCTCACCGCGCCGGTGACCGCTGAGACCAGCACGGACTCCGTCCAGACCGGCCCAACCAGCGCAGACACCGCCACCAGTGCCACGCCCGCCACCAATGCTGCGCCCGCACGCAGCACCCCGCTGGAAGGCCTCGAGCAGGGCCCCGTCGACGAGCTCGACCTGGTCGAAGCCGACCGCGGCACCGGCGTCGACTCCGTTGGCCGGCGCACCCAAGCGCCGCCCGTCGAGGACACCGACGCCGCAGACGTCGGTCCCATCGACGTCGAGGACCCCACCAGCAACGGTGCCGACGTGCTCGCGAGCGCCGTCATGGCCCCCAACGCCTCCAGCACGGGCACCTCGCTCACGACCACGACGGGTACGGCCACGACGGGGGCAGCCAGCCCCACCACGTCCGTGAGGTCGCTCACCAGCTCCCAAGGCAGCACCGACGCTGAAGCAACGTCGACCACCTGGACGACGATGACCGCCGAGCAGATCCTCACCGAGCACACCCAGGGTCCCGTTCTGGCCTTCATGGGCCCTCCCATCCTGCTCGGCGCTCGCGGGGAGGAGCCCACCGGTGGCGACGCCAGCAAGAAGACCGTCTTGATCGCCCACATGCTCTACCTGGCGTTGACGCCGCACCCCTCGCGGGCTTCGTACACCTCGACGTTCTGGAACCTGCCGATCATGGATCGCGCCGCGAGCAAGAACTGCGCGTCGAGCTTGTCGCGGATCCGCCGCTGGCTCGGCGTGGATGGGGCTGGGCAGCCCTACGTGCCGAAGAACCAGCAGATCAAGCTGCAGGGGGTCACCACCGATCACGACGTCTTCCTGGACCTGATCGGCTGCGACGTCGCGAGCACACCGCTACCGGACCTCATCAAGGCCTTGCAGCTGGTGCGGGGGCTGCCCTTCCAAGGGGGCCGCTCGCATGACGTGAAGCACAAGACCGCCGCCACCCCGGGCGCCGGCGCGAAGGTGCAGGTCATGAGGGCTCACTACGGGGCGTGGACTGAAGACCTACGGCACGAGATCCGGATGCAGATCGTGGACGTCGCCCTGCACGTGGCCAGCGTCGCCCTGCACCGCGACGACCTCACCACCGCCCGGCGCGCCTGCGCTGTGGGGCTGCGTGCCGAACCGCACCACACCCTGCTCATCGAGACCGCCTTGCGCGCGGCCGCGGCCGCCGGTGACGAGGAAGAAGTCAACCGCATGATCATCGACCACCACCTGCAGCTGAAAGCCGACGAGCTCGAGCCCGCCATGAGCACCCTGCGCCTCGAAGCTGACCTGCTCGCCGCCTTGGAGACCCGATGACGCCGCCACGCCACCCCCTCGACCGCGTGGTCGAGCACTCCACCGTCCACCCCGACCCGGACGCTCCGGGAGCCACCGTCGAGGTCCTCACCGCTTCTCGAGGTGGGGCCGCAACAGGTCGCGGTGGGCATCGCGGTAGCCACACAGCGACTGCACCGGGGAGGATGGCCGGTGACCGGACGCCACCAGCGATGGGACCGACCACGATGAGCCTCACCGACCGCCACCTGCGCACCTCCTCCGACGAGCTGCCCCAGGTGCGATCGCGTCGTCGCTGGATCCTGCCTACGGCCGGCGCGGCCGTCCTGCTGACCGGGTGCACCTTCGCCGGCGTTCACCTGCTCGGCGGCGCCGAGCAAGCCCCAGCCGCCCCGCAGGCCGCGGCCGGCCCCAGCGCGCAGGAAATCCAAGCCGCCAAGGACGCTGCTTGGCAGTCCGTCCAGGCATGGGACCAGCGCACCTCCCAGGCAGCGCAGGTCAACAGCCTTGACGGCATCGACGTCGCATCGGTCGCCCTTCCCGAAGCCATCAAAAACAGGCAGCAGGTCATCGACTCCGCGGTTGCCGCGGGCGTGCACTTCGAAGGGAATAACACGCTGTCGTTGATCTCCTCGGAGTACAACGCAGCAGATCCGGGTGCGTTCGCCCCAGCCCGAGTGAAGCTGTCGACCTGCCTCGACAGCTCTGCCGTGCGGGTTCTCGACGCCGCAGGTAATAACGTGCGCGTCGGGTCCAACGGCTCGACCGACTTCGCTACCCGAACCGTGTACGACTTTTGGGTCTACGACACCGACGGCAAGTGGTTGTCGGACGCAGGGACAACGGCTGAAGAACCCTGCTGATGCGGGGAGCACGTAGATGGACCATTGCTGCGGTCGCAGTCGGTGTGCTCAGCGGGACTTTCGCTACTCCTGCCGAAGCCGTGCTTCCCGCTTCCGGCGGCGTTGACTGCCTGCCGGGTAGCTGTTTCGTGCGCGCGGACACTCCGGCGGCCCCTGCACAGGCCGCTTCGACGCAACCGAGGCGCGCGCAGGGTCAGCCTGTCGCCACCCGCCGCCTAACAGACACGGTCACGCGCTTCGACGTCAGCGACGCCTTGACGCCCCCGGCGTGCGCGACGGGTGTGGCGGGGCCCGCCTGCCTGGCGGCGACAGTCGTTGGGCTGCAAGTGCCGGGACAGCCGGCTGCACCTGCTGCCGATGGGGCGCCGGTGGTCACGGTGACCCCGGGTGAGGTCGCGGAGATGGCTGTCTCGCAGCTGATGCCGAGCGTCCCGGTCATCCATTCGTCTCCGGGTACCGATGAGGAGACCGGCCGGGTGGGTACCGAGACGTTCGGGCTGGTCGGGATGCCAATCTGGTTGTGGAGCGACGGGCCGCTGGACGGTGGCACCGCGACGGCCACGGCGGGTCCGTTCACCGTCACGGCCGTGGCCGAGCTGGACCACGTGCGCTACGACATGGGCGACGGCAAGGTCGTGAACTGCTTCCCGCTGAGCAACAGGGTCGTTGGAACCCCCTACCCCGGCAAGGGCATCGAGCCGTCCCCGACGTGCGGTTACGACGGGTACCAGAAGACGTCTCGCAAGCAGCCGAGCATGAAGTACACAGTGACGTCCACCGCGATGTGGAACGTGACCTGGACCGGCGCGGACGTCGGTGCGACGACGTTGACGACCGAGGACACCGGGCACGTTCCGATCGGAGAGGCGCAGGCCCTGATCACCGCTTACGGGGCCTCGTCGTGATGGGTTACGCGCAGACCTGGCGCAGCACGGCCGGGGACTCCCTCCCAGCCCCGTGCTGGCGCTGGCGCGTGGATCGAGCGCGGCGATGACCTGGCCGCTGACGGCGCTCATCGCGATGGCCGCGGTCATCACCGCGGTGTGGATCACCCTCAACCGCTGGAAGTGCTGGCAGGACCAGCTGCTGGCGGAAGCCACGGCCTCCATGGCGCCCGCGGTACACCGCGACGATGACCATGACGTCGCATCGCCTGACGCTATGACCGGCGGCGCCGCCGTATCCGCCACCAGCGTCGGACCCCGGCTCACGCTGCGCCGGATCGAGCCCTCCCCGGCAACAGGCGCTCCGGCGCCCGGAACCTTGGCTGCTGGAGACTGGAGCTCCCCGAGGAGCCGTCGCCAGCGCTGGGGCTTCGCCGCCGCGGCCGCTGTGCTGGCGGTGGGAGCCGTGCTCGTGATCGGCGAGCGCCTGGCAGTCCTGGCTTTCGTCTACCTGGGTGCGGTGCTGGTGCCGCTGCTGGTGTGCGACGTGCGCCTGCACCGTCTGCCGACGTGCTTCATCGCCCCGGCGTACCCGGTGGTTGCAGCTGCGCTGACGGCGGACGCTGCGGTGACGGGGGAGTGGGCACGGCTGGGGGTCGCCGCCTTGGGCTGCCTCATCTTGGGCGGGGCCTACCTCGTGCTGTGCGTGATGCCGGGCGGGCTCATGGGTCTCGGCGACGTCCGCTTGGCCGGGGTGCTCGGCGCGGGGCTGGCCTGGGTGGGCTGGGACACCCTTCTGGTTGGGGCGCTGGGCGCCTTTGTCCTGTCCTTCTTCGTGGCCTTGCCGCGCCTGCTGCTGCGACGGATGCAGCTGCGGAGCCGGGTGCCCTTTGGGCCTTTCATGCTGGCGGCCGCGGCGCTCTCGGTGGCCGCCGGCGCCTGAGCGGCACTGCATCCAGAGCTTCGCAGGGGAGCGGACCGGGTGGTTCAGCGCGGCGGCGGGTGACGAAGCTACCGACTTATCAGCGGTGTTATTAGCGGTCTTGTGATCGTACTTTATAGTGCCTACCAGGAAGAGCAGCGCTAATAAGTGCGCTGGAAAGCGCGGCAGAAAGCGCGCTCACGACTGCGCTAACAGACTGTCTCGCAAACTGATCGCGGCGGCGACTTGGAGGAACTTGGTCCGAGATGTGTCACATTCGCGGCTCCGCGTAGCTCTCGTCTCACGTGGAGACCGAACAGCCGTACGCACTGGCCGCAAGCACGTCGCACCTCGGCGTGTCGTGGCGTGGATCCCTGATGTTGCATCCAGGTACCGGTAGGACTGGCGCATGGCTGATCGTAGGAAGCCGGGACCGAAGCCCCGGGGCATTAGGGAACCGATCTCTGCTCGGGTCCCTGTCGACCACAAGCGGCTCTACGAGGAGCTCGCAGAGCGTATGGGGATCCCGCTCACGGACTACGTCGCGCTCGTCATGGCGCGCGCCCACAAGCTCGGCGACCCCGACTACATCAAGCTGCCGCGAACCACAGGTGCGCCGGTGCAAGAAGAGCTGCGCATGTCGGCGTAGCCAGACACGACGACGGCGGCTTCGCCGGTCGGGAGCTCGCAACTCCCGCACTGACCGACTCCGCCGCCGTCCACCCCTGAACAACCCGCTAAAGCCGTCTCAGAATCAGGAGCTGCTCATGAGCGTAGACGCTCATGCTCGCCTTCGTGTACTCGAAGTCGGGCAACACGCCGAGTCTGTCCCCGTTCGCCACACGGACGTGACGCCCCCGTCACCGATGGCGACCGTGGCCAGCCCCATCCGTCTCACCGGCCGCATCCGCCTCACCCCGCAGTCTGCGCAGCGTCGTACTAGCGCGATGAGCTGCCAGCGTGTGAGAGCAACATGAGTGTCGAGGCTCTCTCGGCTGTGCTCTCGTTCAACGTGGGGGACTCCACCCGCAAGCTGATCCTCATCGGGCTCGCCAACCACGCCCACCGCGACGGGACCGCCGCCTACGCCGGCATCGAGACACTCGCGGCGTATGCGAACTGCTCCGGACGCACCGTTCAGCGTCACATCGCCAAGCTGGTCGAAGACGGCTTCATCCGCGAGGGTGATCAAAGCGTCATCGACCCCCGCATCCCCGCCCGCTACCGCCCCATCAGCTATGAAGTAGCCATGACGGAGGCGACCGCGCAGACGTGGGCGCTCGACCAGGGCCACGAGGGGCGGCGGCAGGTTGCGGCGGCCCACGGTCGTCGGGGCGGGGTTGCATCCCCGCAGGTCAGCAGGGGTGACAATCTGACACCCCTGAGCGCCGAGGGGGCTTCTGGGTCGAGTCATCACACGGCGATTGGCGTCAGGGGTGACAACTTGTCACCCCTCAAAGCTGTGGATAAGTCGATGTCAGGGGTGACACCAGTGACCGTCAGGGGTGACACCCATGACGCTTCAGGGGTGACACCTGTGTCACCCAAACCATCCAAAGAACCATCCAAAGAACCCACGTATACGTCCGGACGTGCACGTGACGTGGAAGCGCCGGCTGTGGATAAGTCCAAGCCGGTCGGCGTCGGGCCTCGCTTGGAGACCGGCCCCGAAGCAACCATCCCGGAGGCACTTGACAGCGGCGAAAGTCTCAACGCCGACGACGACCTGGCCCAGCAGGAAGCCGAGCGCACGGTGCTCCACCTGCCAGAGCAGCTTCGTCCAGATCTCGCCCACGCTCTGCGGCTGCAGAGCCTGATCAAGCAACGCTTGAAGCTGGGCTGGACGGGGGAGGACATCCTGGACGCCGTCGCCCGACGGTTGCGTCCAGGTCCCCTGGACAACCCCTGTGGACTTTTCGCCAAGGTCCTCGTCCCGTTGAAGGAAGCCCCCCAGCGCCGAGGCCATCTCAGCGTCGCCTCACCGTGGTGCGGGCAGTGCGACGAGAAGACTCGACGCCAAGTCGACGAAGCCGGCTACCCAGACCTGACCCGGCCTCGATGCCAGGACTGTGACCAGCTGATGTTCGTCAGTCACATGGACCGTGGTGCCTCTTAAGGCTGAGCGGTTACGGCCTCACCCAAAGTTGCTGTACCCCTTGCCATAACGTTTGTGCCGTTGGTGCGGCGAGCGTCACAAGGAGCCGTTCTCGCTGGCACCGGATCGAGCAGCAGGGCACGATGTGGGCCACCGAGACCGGCTTCCACACCGCGACCGACTCCACCGCCGGCAACGGCGTCCAGCCGCACGTGTCCGAGAAGGCGCAGGCCATCCTCGAGGTGCAGCAGGTCCTCGCCAACT
>Ga0160428_1001134_pt1 | contig 21992 bp, 33 predicted proteins | sample SolpanmetagenomM_FD_108198 | JGI IMG/M metagenome (GOLD analysis project Ga0160428, IMG submission 108198) | Solar panel surface microbial communities from Lawrence Berkeley National Laboratory, California, USA - M | ecosystem: Engineered > Built environment > Solar panel > Unclassified ... | reverse complement strand
CACGCGGACGAACCTGGAAAGGGCGGCGCGACGTCGCGACATGACCACTCCTGACGGCTCCTGATCCTGTCCATGCCCCCGGGGCCGTCCGCAGGGCTGGCGATGCCGCCCCGCCACGGCGATGAAACGGCGAAGCCGTCTTGCCCGAAGGCCGTCTTGCCCGGAGCCGTCCGGCCCGAGGAGGCTTTGGTGCCGCTCCGCCCTTACGGGCGGTCTACGGGCCGGGTGGTCGCCCGGCGGTTCGCCTTGAGAAGCTTGCCGATCACGATACCGGCCGGGACGGACACGAGGGTCCAGAGGCGAAGAACGTGGAGCAGGCGGAGGAAGACCATCACGCGCCCTCGTCCTCCTTCAGCGCGGCATCGTACCCCGCGGTCCACCGGGAATGCGCCTCCGTGCCCTCGGCATAGGGGCAGTCTTCCCGGCGCAGGCCCTTGCCGGGGGCATAGAACCCCAGCGCGTAGTGATCGAGGTTGTCGTCCGGCGGCTCTGTCATGAGCAGGAGATAGGGCAGGCGGAAGGCCCTCCAAGGGCCGGCCCGCCCACGCACAACACGCGCGTGGTCAATGCGAAGGATGCCAAGCCGGCATCCGCATTCGGCCCTGTTGTGAAGGACTTGTCTTTCCCAGCAAAGGCTTTGGAAAGTAATGGCGCGCCCGAAAGGATTCGAACCTCTGACCCCCAGATTCGTAGTGCTATGCTACTGCCTAACGTTGCATAACACTCTGGTGCGATAGGTCGACCTACGGGCCTCTAGCCCTTGGCTTTTTGGCCAGATGCCATAACTTCGGGTAACAGGGCAAAACACGCCTTAACGAGCGTTTTTGCATCCCCTGATGTTACCCGTGGAGCGCGTCTGGTGGCAGCAAAGGTGCTCACGGTGCAAAGTGTCGAACGCTACAAGCCCGCTCCCGAAAAGCGTCTGGAAATCCCTGATGCCACCCTCCCCGGCTTTTACCTCGTGGTGCAGCCGAGCGGCGCCAAATCGTGGGCCGTCCGCTATCGTGTGAATGGACGGCCGCGGAAATACACCATCGGTCCCTACCCTCTCTTCGACCTCAGCAAGGCTCGCAATGTGGCGCGCGAGGCGTTGCAGTCGGCCGCGCTCGGCCGAGACCCGTACCTGGCCAAGCGTGAGGCTGCAGCAGCTTCGGTGGTGGCCGAAGAGGATCGCGTGTCGCGCGTGATTGCCCTGTACGTCGAGCGCCATCTGAAGCCGAACGGCAAGCCTCGCTATGCAGAAGAGGCCGAGGCGCTGCTCCGAAACCATGTTGAGCCGCGCTGGGGAACCCGCCGCATCGGCGAGGTGACCCGCAAGGATGTAGTGGCGCTGAACGACGCGCTCACCGATTCTGGCATGACGGCCGGCGCCAATCGCGTCTTCGCCGCGGCGCGAGCCATGTTCAACTTCGCGCTTAGCCGGGAGATCATCGAGACGACCCCATTCTTCGGCCTGAAGCCGCCAGTGTCGGAGACTAGCCGCGACCGCGTCCTATCCGACGACGAGGTGCGATTGGTTTGGCGCGCCGCCGAGGCTGTTGGTCCGCCATTCGGTGCGATGGTTCAATGGCTCCTGCTGACCGGCCAGCGCCGCGACGAGGCCGCGCGAATGGTACGCAGCGAGGTGGAGGGCGATCTCTGGACCCTCCCCGCCGCGCGTACCAAAAACTCGGTAGAGCACCTGGTGCCCCTACCGACGCCAGCCGTGGAGCTGCTGAGCACCCTCCCCCGAATCGCTGGCAAGCCCGGCTATGTCTTCACCCGGACAGGCACGACACCGATCTCTGACTACTCGAGCAGCAAGGCGAAGCTGGACGCTGCGATGTTGGCGATTGCCCGTGAAGACGCGACGCGCCTCGGACGCGATCCGAAAGGCGTTCAGATAAAGCCCTGGCGCCTCCACGATCTAAGGCGAACCTGCAGCACTGGCATGGCGAAGCTCGGCCAGCCGATCCACGTCGTAGAAGCTGTGCTGAATCATCGCTCGGGCACGATCAGTGGCGTCGCGGCGGTCTACAATCGGTACCAGTATCTCGCTGAGAAGCGAGCGGCGCTTGAGGCTTGGGCCGGGGATGTCTTCAGCGTAGTTGAAAAGGGGGTATCCTCGTGAACAACGAAACCACTTGGATTCCGCTGCGAGACGCGTGGGAGGCTGTCACTCGGAAGGCAGACTCCCCGCGCTATCAAGAACAGCTGCTGAGGGATGCCTTGCGCGACGGGCATGTAGCGTCGGTCGCCAACTATGTAGCTGAGGGCAACCCGTTGTCCTTGAACCCTCCAGAGGTGAGACGAGGGGCGCAACCAGACGGTCTGTTTTGGCGCTTCGCGGACTTGGACTGGAAGCAGAGTTCCGGGTCTCGCGCCGAGATGAGTGTTCAGGGAACTGATGCGCAGCTTATCGATCTTCCGCGACTAGAGGTATTTGGCATCAACGTGTCAGAGCAAAACTTGCTCTATCGCTGGCACATTCCCGATTATTTTGATGCTTCCGCCGACGAGGAGCCGGTTAAGGCGCCGCATTCTCGACGCAAGGGGACCGGTGGGCGAGGCGGCGATTATGAATGGGAAAAGTGTCTGATCGAGGCAGCGCGATGGATGCACATCGAAGGCGTACCTTCGAAGCAGGCCGATCTCATCCGACACATGGTTGAGTGGTTCGGTGAGGACGTTCCAGGGGATACCCAGCTGAAAGAACACCTCGGCCCGCTTTATCTAGCCCTAAAGACCGGAGTTCGGTCGGACTAGTTCCCGACCATTCCCGGCCATTCCCGGCTGACGAACCCCAACATATCGCATCAATAGAGAGCGTGCCCGCAAGAGGAGCCACGCAATGCCCCTTCCTGTCCAAAAATCCGCAGACGAGCTGCTTCCAGCGACCCCGACGCGCAAACGGTATGGCGTCAGCGACATGACACTGTGGCGCTGGGAGAACGATCCCGCCCTCGGTTTTCCCAAGCCCATCCGCATCAACGGCCGCCGCTACTGGCGGATCGCCGACTTGCAAGCCTTTGAGGCTCGTCAGGCTTCGAAGCAGGAGGCCGCGTAACGAAATGGCTCAAAACGTCAGAACCCCCGGCGCGGGAACGCCGAGGGCTCTGGAAAATGTCTGCTTGGCCGCTGACAGCTTCCAGATAGCACCCAAGCCCCTCGAAATCCAGAAGCGTCGTCTTCTCAGCCGCTACAAAGTCAGTCCGGCGGTAGCGGAAGCTATTGCCGCGCTCGCCTACGGCACTCTCAATCAGGGAGGCGGCGCATGATCAACCAGGTCGATCAGCTCTGGTTTCGAGTACATCCTGAGCGCCAGTACCGCCTGCGCCGTTTGACGGGACCTGAGATTCTAGGTGGAGCTGTGCTCCCTCCGGCCTTTCATACCATTTGGGCCATCATTCATCGTGGATCCAATCAACGCGTAGAAATGGCTTATCGGCGTTCTTCTGGATTGCCGTGCGCCGATTACGACCTTGATCTGAAGACCCTCTTCGAGCGGTTTCGTTCGACCAATATCGGAGGCCATGCGTGAGCGACCTCCGTACCATCGCGACCGTTCGCAAGAATAACTCACAGGAAATCCGAGTCAGCGTCGCCATTCACGATGGCTACGCCCTTGTCGACATGCGGGTGTTCTCCGCGCCTCGCAGCAGCCGCGGGGAACCCGTGGCGACCAAGGCTGGCATTTGCCTCACCCGGGCCAAGCTGCCCGAGCTCATCCTGGCCCTCCAAGCAGCAGAGCGCGAGGTGACGCGATGACGGGCTCCGCAACCGCTACCGACGTACTGCCCCCGAACGCGTTCGAGGCCGAACAGGCTCTGCTCGGGGCTAACCTACACAACAACGATGCTCTGGACCGTGCACGGGATCACATGCAGACGGCCGACATCTTCGACCCGGTGCATCAGCACATCTATGGAGTGATGCTTCAGAAGAGGGATGCTGGCGAGACGATCGACTTCAAGTTGATGAAAGCCGTGCTGAGCGATGCCGACCTCGGCGGTATCACCGTCGGCGGCTACCTCGCCAAGCTGCTAGCTGAGGCGATCACAGTGAGTGGAGCAGCCAGCTACGCCCGGCTGATCGCCCAGGCTGCGAGGATGCGGCGTGTGCTGGAAACCTCTCAGGCTGCCATCGCTGCGATGACAGCGGGATCCGTGCATAGCCCGGCCGAGTACGCCGCCTTCATGATCGAGGCGCTGGACGAGGTTGCCAGCGCCGGCCTCAGCGAGAGCGCCCGACGTGTCACCCTCGGCCAGGGCGTGGCCAGCGTGCTCGCTCGGGTGGATCAGACTCGGATGGGCAAGGGCATCACCGGCGTGCCCTACGGCGTGCCGAAGCTCGACACCTCCACCCTTGGTATGCGGCCCGGCCAGTTCGTGGTGCTGGCCGGCCGGCCAGCCATGGGCAAGACCACGGTGGCCATCCACATCGCCCTCACGGCCGCGCGCCGCAGCGGTGCCGTTGGCCTGATCTCCCTGGAGATGAACGCCGAGGAGCTGTCGGAGCGCGTACTCTCGGCGGTGGCCTACAATCCGCGGGAATGGGACCAGATCACCTACCGGGCCATTGCCGAGGCGCGGGGGCTGTCCGAGGCCGCCGTGGCTCGGCTGCGCGTTGCGACCGAAGCCTGCGCCAATATTCCGCTCTGGATCGAGCAGCAGCCAGGCCTGACGTTGTCGCAGATCTCGGCACGGGCCCGGCAGATGAAGCTAAAGGCCGAGCGTCAGGGCATCCCGTTTGCTGTCCTCGTCATCGACCACCTTGGATTGATTAAGCCGTCGAAGCGCTACTCGGGCAACCGGGTGCAGGAGATGACCGAGATCAGCTCCGGCCTGAAGGGATTGGCGAAGGAGCTTGGCATCCCGGTACTCGGCCTGTCCCAGCTCAACCGGGAGGTGGAGAAGCGGCCCGACAAGCGTCCCATCCTCTCAGACCTGCGTGAGAGCGGGTCCATCGAGCAGGATGCCGACGTCGTGCTCGGGCTCTACCGCGACGCCTACTACCTCGAGCACAAGGCCGACCGCACCGACGTCGAGGAGGACCGCCTCGCCCGCACCATTAACACTCTCGAGATCGAGATACTGAAGCAGCGTTCCGGGCCCACCATCCGGATCGAGTGCTTCTGCGACGTCGCCTGCAACGTCCTGGCGGAGGCTCGCTGATGGTCGGCTTCTACAAGCACGATATCCCAGCCTGGATGGACGGAACTGAGGCCCTGAGCGACGGGGCCTACCGTGCCTACCACGTCATCGTTCAGCTCATCATGCTCAATGAGGGGCCGATCGCGCTGAACGAGCGGGGCATCGCGGGCCGCTGCAACCAGGCCATCAAGAGCTTTCGGGTGCATCTGGATGCTCTCCTAAAGGCTGGAAAGCTCATCCTTTGCGACGGTCGCCTGTCAAATCCTCGAGCCGAAATCGAACTTCAGGCGGTCAGAAAGAACCGTGAGAACGCAGGCAAAGGCGGATCATCACCGAAAAAACTGCCCCAAAACTCGGCTGAGCAGGTTGTGAGTGGTGCGTCACCTGCGGATGAACCCTTGACCGACCACGATAAGTCCTTGAAAAATAACGAGGCAGGGGAAGCGGCGCTTGATAAGATATCGAGCCTAAAAGAGAAGAGAAGAGAAGACTCCCCTATAGTCCCCAAGGGGACCGATCGGTTCGAGGAATTCCGGGCAGCCTATCCGCCAAGAAATGTGCGCTTTCAGGCAACCACTGCCCGAAAACGGTGGCTCGAGGCGCTGAAACGAGGCGCAGATCCGGAACAGATCATAGCCGGTGCTAAATTGTACGCCGCCGAGCAGCATCGGATCGGCAAGGCGGGTACCGAGTTCATCAAAACCGCCGAGGTTTGGCTTCGGAACCAACTCTGGAACGACTACCAGCCCGAGCCGGCAGCTCCGGCGCAGGATGCGATCGCCACCATCCCGGACGACCAATGCCGAGAGTGGGTGCGCCAGTGGAAGCAGCGCGGCGGCTACTGGCCCTGGCGGCGTGTCCTGCCACCGAATGACCCTCGGACCACGATCCCCGCCCACATCCTGCTGACTGAGGCTGGGATCGAGCATCCTGCCACGCTGCTGAAGGAGGCCTGCTGATGGTTGCCGGCCTTGAGACCTTCGTCAAAGTCCGCGCCCTTCACGATCGCACCGACAACCCGGGCGAGAAGGCCGCTGCCGCTGGCCGGATGGAAGCGCTCGCCCGGAGGGCCGGAATGACGACGGCGGAGGCGGTGTCCAAATTGGACGGGGCGCCTTCGCGGCCGGTGCCGGGCGTGGACTGGTCCGCCTTCGCGGACGTCTTCTGGAGGGCCGAGGCGGCGACGGATGCTGCGGATGGACCGGAGGCCTCATGCCAGCGCCGAGGCCTGCCCATCTACGACCCGGACAAGGTTGAGCCCTGGTGCAACGTTGCCGAGCACTGCCGACAGCTCGAATGGATCATTCCGAAGGCACATGGCGGCAGGTTCCTCACGAAGGAGGAGCGCGCCCGGCTGAAGGTGCTCACCCGGCATTACGGCTCCGTCAAGAACTCCACCGCCGACTGGATCGAGACCGTTCTCACGCGATGCGAGGCGGCACGGCAGTCTTGGCGCAATCGGGGCAAGGCCGGCGTGCGGCCCGACAGAAAGGCGACCGAGAGCGACATCGAGAAGGCAGCCGAACTCGTCGCCGCGGCGAAGCGTCGGGAGGCGTCCAAGTTGGACGAGCCGGAAGGGCCGTCGGCCGCCTCCCGCAACCCCTTCGAGGCGCTGTTCAACACCCCGGAGTTCCGCGCGCAGCACGCCGAACGCCAGCGCCGAGACGCAGAGCGCCGCGCCGCGGCCCTGGCCGAGTACGGCAGCGAGGATGCGGTGTTCGCGGAGACGGAGCACGAGCGCGCCCTTGAGGCGGCGTGCCGACCCTGGATCGTGCGCAGGCCCATCATCGGCGGCGACATGGACACCTTGTTGGGCTGGGACTTCATCGGCGGGGGCGATTTCCGGCTGGAGGTTCGGGAGGCGGTCGCCGCCGCCTATGACCTGCCGGTCAAACCTCGCGAAGCGTGGGAGGAGTGGCAGGGCTGGGATCGGCTCTACCGAGACCGCGAGGCGTTCTCCCGCGATTACGGCTTCCCGGTCTGGGTGGAGGCCCGGCGCCACGTTGTCGAGGAGCTTCTGAACGAGGCGCCGGCCCAGTCAATGAACGATCTTCGGGCTCGGCTCTCGTGGATCGAATACCTGAAGAGCATCGACATTTTGGGGTACCGACCCCGTGATGACGCCCTCCTCGCCACCCTTCGCGCCGACATCGAGCGCATGGGGGCTCGCATTCGGGACGAGGCTGCACCCGTCCAAAGTGGACAGCGAGACAAGAGCGAGCCGGTGAGCTCCCCCGATCCGGGGACCGCAAGTCCCACTGTCCAATCTGGACACCTTCGGCGCACCAACGCTGAAAAGCGCCGCGATGTGCTTGCCCTGCTCAAGGCAGAGAACGCCGGCATTGCCACTCTCACCGATCGCGAGATCGCCCGCCGAGCAGGTGTCTCCCCTCAGACTGTCGGCAACATCAGGAGGCGCAGCTATGACTGATTGCCGCCTTGATTACGGTTCGCCTGCAGCTGTCTCGGCTTTGGCGGTATCCGCAAGTTCCTCGGTGCTCATCCAGAGAACGCCTGCCTCCGAATGGATGGCGTGCGCGATAAGGCCCATGCCGATCTTCACCTTCGCAGCATCTAGCGCATTCTCAGAGCTGTCGTGCTCCTCGTGGTTCCACTGCCCACTCACCTGGTTGGTGGAGTCGCCCCATTCCAAGACCCACATCACACGCTCCTCTTTCCCGAATGGTTCGTGGAGATCAGCCGACCAGCCAGTGGGCGACGAGCATCACGGCGGATCCGACGACTGCCATGCCAAGCAGTGTCACGCTGCTGACCTGATCCACCTTGTCGACGGTGTTCCCGACACGATGCTCCCGGTTCATGGACGTGCTCTCCGGCCCCGCCCGGTTCGCGTCAGCATTGACCACGTCGTTCGTCGTCGGGGTCGCAGTCGGGCCGGGGTAAACGCGCGCGGTCATAGTCATCTCCTGTCTGGACAGAGAGACAACTCCGAGGATGCGCTCAGGGTCGCACCTCAAAGCATCAGCGATCCTCATCAAAGCCGCTGACTACCGTACCTGAGTACCTGTTGGAGTGCGTACCCATGCAGACTCATACCCGAGACATCGATAGACATCGCACTCCGATCGTCTCTGCCGGTGATAGCCGCTGTCTGATCCCCTTCGATCGTCGCGAAGGCATGACCACGGCGGAAGCCGCCGAACAGGCGAACCGCACTGAGCGCACGATCCGGATGTGGTGCCGAGACCATGACATCGGCCGCCGCGTCGCTGGCGGCCCTTGGCTCGTGTCTCGAGTTGCCCTCGCGATGTACCTGAATGGCGACACTGCTGCCCTTAGTGCCTACCTCGCCGGTCACCGGCGAAGCTCGGGAGTTTGGCCGTACTTTGCAGCCGAGGGCCTGGAGGAGCTCGCTTTCGGATGAGGCATGCACGTCGCGGAAATCGTGACGTATCGCTTGGCCTACTCGTGCGCCACGTTTGCGGCCTCCGACGGAGGAGGCTGACAGTGACCGGTAGTGCCAAGGCCCTCAATTTTCCGACCACAGTCCGCTTTCGTGCTGAGGAGGGGTTGGCTGGTGCCATCGCGCGTGCGGCGCGTCTCAATCGCACGAGTGCCGGAGAATATCTTCGTCGGGCTGTGCGTGAGCGCGTCCTAGCTGATGGTGTGGCCTTGCCCAGTTTCGATGGAGGCGATGGCCCACGCACTTCTCTGACGGCTTCCGCACTGTGCCGCGCAGCTTGAGGAGGGCAGCATGTACCTCCCCTTCAGCAACGGCGGTAAAACCCACGATATCTTCTCTGCCGTCAGCCTCGGTCGCAGCGATACGGGCTTGCAGCGTCAGCGGGTAGCTCGCCTAAGCCTCAGCTTCATGGGCTATCGCTCACACAGAGCAGCTCAGTCATGCTGACCTTCGATATGCGCGCCTTTGAGGAGGCAGCACGCAGCATGAAGGCAGCGCGGGATCAGATGCCCTTCGCGATCAGCGTGGCTCTGAACAAGGCAGCGCAGGTCACAGAAGCTCGATTGGCCTCGGAGACATGGGCCCGCCACGTTGAGGTTCGGAACCGGGGCTTCATCCGAGCGGCCCTGGAGATCGAGCGGTCCGACAAGCGCAACCTACGCATCGCCGTCTACGACCAGCTTGGACGCGCTAACCTCAAGCTTCACGATACCGGCGGTACCGCACGGTCGAAGGCCGGTCGCTTTGCCATCCCGACCTCCAAGGTTCGTAAGGGCTCGAAGGGCGTCATCGCCAGCCAGCGCCCCGCCAACCTCAAGCGCAAGGTCGTGAAGGGTGGACTCATCTTCCAGGCAGTCGGAACGGGCAAGACCTCGCGCCTGCAGCTGATGTTCAATCTGCGACCCACGAACCAGGTGAAGGCCGACGTCCCATTCCGCCGCGACTTCCAGCGCTTCATGCGCGAGGAGATGCGACGCGAGTTCCCGAAGGCGATGCTGAAGGCCATGCGGACGAGGCGTTGATCGCCCCGCAAAACCCCAGGGTCCTTCCCAGGGGGGTGGAGGGTCGAGGGTCAGCGCGAGTGCGGCATCTCCCTAGGGATGGCCTTTCAAAACCCGGCAACAGGCAACAGGCAACACGTCAGGCAACAGGCAACACATGACCGTTGAGTCCAAAGCTGCCTTCGCCCGGCGTCACGGCGTGAACCGCTCGACGGTGAACAAGTGGGAAGCCAAGGGTCATCTCGTGATGACGACGAACTGCCTGGTTGAGGTCGAGCAGTCGGAGCAGCGCCTCACCGGTCGGCCGGCAAACTACCGCGGTGGGACTACGAAGGCGCCGATAGCGCAGCGGAGACCGCAGGCCGCCACTCCCATATTAGATCCTCGTCCGGAGCCCGAGCCTGGTGAGATGGCAGTTGCCGCCCTCATCTCGGTTGCCCGAGAGATTGGTGTGCGTGTTGCCGCTCGGGCAATCGAGTTCGGTGCACCCCTGAAGGTAGCCTACGCGCTCGACGTCGCCGCCTGCCTGGAGGTGAGCGATCTCGGCGAGCAGTTTCTGACCAGCATCGGGGCGCGCCTTCCAGACAGCACCAGCTTGGTGGAGCTCGCTGATGCCGAGATCGCCGGCATTGCCGAACCGGACTGGCCGGCGCTTGCGATCGCGGCGGGCGAACCGCTCGATCTTAATGCCATTGAGGACTGGTTCACGCGACTTCCCTTTCCCGGCACTCCGGTAGGAGCCAACCATGGCTGACGATCGCCTGCGCCTTGTCGCGGAAGTCCAAGACGGCTTCACTGGTCCTCTCGGTAAGCTTGAGACGGCGCTGGGGCGAACAGCTCGCGCCGGCACCCAGGCCGGCAGGGATTTGAAGAAGGACTTCGACGGCTTCCACGGCTCGATCGGCAAGGCCAACACGGCCTTGCAGAGCATGACGCCGGTGCTATCGGGGCTGGGCGTGGCAGGTCTCGCCACCGGCGTGTCCCTGGGAGCGGTCACGGCAGCCCTCGGTGGTTTCTCCAAGGGCACGCAGCAGCTTGCCATCATGTCGAAGGAGACGGGGCTGGCGGTCGACCAGCTTCGCGCCTTCGGGGCTCTGGGTGAGCGCTTTGGCGTCTCAGCCGAGACCATGCAGGGCGGGGTGCGGAAGTTCGCCGACGAAATGAGCCAAATGCGGAAGCGCTATGGCCAGGTCTACCTAGACCTCCAGCAGATGAACCTCGGCGAGATGGTCGAGAAGATGATCAACTCTCCGAACGTGAAGGCAGCGCTCGACACGTTCATGGAGTCGGTGAGCAACATCGGCGATCCGGTAAAACGCCGGAAGGTCGTCGAGATGGTGCTCGGCTCGGACCAGATCGCAGCCGTCGCCGGCCAGGTGAGTGGCCGATACCGTGCAGTGATGGACGAGATCCTGAAGGCGCAAGGAACGACGACGGATGCCCAGGTGAAGGCAGCCCAGCGGTTCGAAGAGACCCTGAGCCGTCTGCGCGAGAACATGGATGGGCTGCGAACTCAGGCGCTCGGCCCGCTGCTGGTCGAGTTCAACCGCTTCGTTGCGACCCTCAACACGCCGGACGCCCTCAAATTCATCTCGGGTGAGATCGAGGGTTTCAAGAAGCTGATCGCCGACACGGTCGCGGAGTTCCAGAAGCTCGACAAGCTCGGCGAAAGCCTCAAGGGCGGCAAGTTCGACCTGAAGGGCAACACCGACCGCGAGCTCGAGACAATCTCTAGGCTGTTCGGCGCCATCAAGAATGCGCTCGGGATCGGCGGGGCGCCCACGGTTCAGCAGCAGAGCTTTGGCGGGGGCGGCTTCGGAAACGGTGGCGGCTTTGGTGGAGGTCCGCTGATCCAAAAGGCAGGCTGGGGTACCGGCGGCCCTAGTGGAGGAGGCTCCTACGGGGTGGGCAGCATTCCACCCCTTGGTCTGCCTCGGCCTTCGGAGGGTGGTGGTCGAGGTGCTGCAGGGGTCATCCGGAGCAATCCTCCACTGACGGGTGGCATAACGGCGATCGAGCCCACGCTGACCGATACGCCACGAGGGACAGGACGGGGTAACCCGCGTGCTGCGCGCACTTCCGAGATGATGGCCTACGCCATGGACCAGCTCCGCCGGGAGGGTGTGCCAGAGGCCCACCTGAGGCAGTCCGCGGCGCACCTGGTGGGTCAGGCTACGATGGAAAGCGGGCTTGATCCGAATAAGGTGCACGACGGTGGCACCGGGTACGGCATCTATGGAGCTCGCGATCCCAGGGGTTGGGGCACCTATCGGGGCGCTCGGCGCAGCGCCATGGTGCGATGGCTCGAAGCCAATGGGTACGCCCGCAACTCGGCTGAGGGACAGATGCGCTACATGACCCATGAGGCCATGAGCGGCGATTACCGGCAAACCAAGCGCATCCTGATGGGCCAGGGTACCGGTGACATCGATCGGGACACGGATACGATCACCCGTGACTTCGAGGCCCCGCGTGTCGCCAATTATCGCGCAGGCGCCGTGCGTTCCGCACTCAGGACTGGCCCTGAGACTCCCTACTATGCACGCTCTCGCTCCAACGAGCCGGGCCAGATGTCTCGTTTGCGCGACGACGAGATCGAGGTCGCCGGCTCTGGTCGGCGTGCTGGTGACGAACTCATGGGACGGGCGTTCGGCCGAGAGACGGCAGTCCCGCCTCCGCAGACCCACCGGATGTCGATCGAGCTCAGCGGCTTCCCGGCTGGGACCCGAGCTCGGACATCGATGGGCGACCTGTTCAAAGAGACGACCGTCTCGAAGAGCCGTCAGGTGGAGGCGATCTGATGCCGGATCCCGCTCTCATCTGCGAGGTCCGCACCGAAGGCGGCACTTACCGCGACTGGATCAATGTCGCCGTCGAGCAGAACTTCATGAACGAGGGCTGGATCCGGTCCTTCCGCTTGATCTGCGCTGAGCCTAGTGCCGTCGCCAACCTGCGCTTGAAGCCAGGTGACCGCGTCGACATCGCTCTGGCTGGGCAGGTGGTGATCAAGGAAGGCTACATCCGCGATCGCCAAGCAGCCTTCGACGCAAACCGCCACGCGGTGCAGGTGACCGGCTACGGCAAAGCCGGGCTGATCACCGAAGCCTCCATCAACGGCGGTACGGGGCAATACCGGGGCTACAAGCTCGACGCGATCGCAAACTCGGTGCTGAAGCCCTACGGCCTGAAGTTCCGGGTGCAGAACGGAGCTGAGGGCTGGGATGCGCCCTTTCCGAACGTCATGGTCCGCTTCGGCGAGACGCCCTTCGACCTGATCTCGAGGCTGTGCCGACAGCGCAACCTGTTCTTCTACGCGGACGTGGCCGGCAACGTAGTGGCGGGCCCGAAGTCGAGCAGCAGCACAGTGGCCTTCGTCGAGGGGCAGAACATCCTGTCGGCGAACTGCCAGCTGCGGCATCTTGCAGTCGAGTCCCTGGTCAGCAACTCACAGCAGCCGGGCTCCGACAGCTTGTTCGGGAAGAAGGCCTCCGAGATCCAAGCCAAGGCGACGGTGAGTGGCGGCACGCCTGGGGCGATGCGCAAGGTGCTCGCAGAGATGCCTCTCGACCAAAAGGGGGCTCAGTTGCGCACGAACTGGGAGGCGGCTGCTCTCCAGGCCATGGCCCTCCAGCTGCAGCTCACCTATCAGGGCTGGCTGAAGCCGGGCACTGGCGGCCTCTGGGAGCCATCAGACGGGGTGACGGTGAAATCCCCCATGCTGTTCGCCGCAGAGACAGACGAGCAGGAGCTGAAGGTCGCGGGCTACGCCTACACGCAGGATCCGAACGGAGGCACGATTACCACGCTCGACCTCGTCAACAAGCTGGCCTGGGAGCAGCGCAAGGGCGACGCGACGAAGAACGATAGATTTTATGACTTAGGTAATACACCTGCTCAGCCGGAGACCGTGACGTGAAGGCAGCAGCGATGTGCATCCCAGCAAGCTAACATCAGTGCGATGGTGTCGGCGGCTGTGACCACCATCAAGACCCGTAGGATGGCTCGCGATTACAAGGCGCAGCCACCTTCCGCTTGCCTTCGCCGCTGCCGCAATTCTCGTCAGACAATTGGCACTGAAGCTAGAACCGAGGTCTAAATTTAATCCAAAAGCGCAGAAACTCTAAGTTTCAAAAAGGCAATAAAGTCTTCATGTTCGATGAGATCTAGCAAGAGAGGATTTTTCTCGGAATTTTTTACGAGACGTTCCATACAAGCTGAGTACAAAGAATTGAAGTTACGCCCAACCTTGATTCGACTATTCGCTACGGCAATCATGCCATTTACGGAACCCCAGAACTTAGGTCGCTCGCCATCGTCAACATTGAGATCGTCTATAATTAGATTTAGTTTAGTTTTCCAAAGCTCAGATATTGATATCTCTAGGTGAGCGTCCGGGTCAAGCAACCACCAATGATAATTAATCCCGTTTATTATCTGGTGCCATGCATAGACAGCATGTGGATACGCACGTTCTGCATCTATAAATGTTCTTGCGGTCGGCTCCGCTTCATATGTCCCAGATGAGCGACCAGAAGATATTACGAATCCATCCTGTATTCGAGCATGAATGTATCCTGCAGGGAGTACGCGGAGCAACTTTATCGACGCCATATGGTAAGATACCTGCGCTCTTTTGTAGACTCTAGCAGCGGCATCTATAGGCGACGTGTACTTGGCGGATATATCTCGTATCCATTGAGATGGTACCAGCAGCTCCGAAGCAAATCGATTTGCCTCAAGCTCCAATCGCCAATAATCTTTGCTTGTTTCGTCTCTGCTTGCGTCAAGCTGGTCGATTATTAGGCCGGTATGCCAGGGTATTAGTATATGCCCAAGCTCATGGGCGGCTGTAAATCTAATTCTCCGATCGGATCTATCCTTGTTGATAATGACTTTCGGAATTCTGCCGGGCACTTTCAAGCCAATGCAGACTCCGTCAATATCGAAGGGAATAGATATTATTGATATATCAGCAAATTCGCCAAGTAAACTTAGCACATCGACCGGAGGTGTGAGCTCCCTCCTCTCAATGAGTCGGAGAGCTAGATTTATTTCAGGGAGCATCTAAAGATGCTCACCTTGCGCCTTAAGCCATGTTTCTAGCTGTTTTATTTTCGCAGTGTCGTCAGCCCGTGCGGCAAGCCTGTATTGCGAGAAGTTGTCATTGACAACGTCCAGCAGACTAGAGCAGTCATGACGAGCCTTTACTATGAAGGCGAGAGTGTCTGGTTCCGCGACCCAGAGCCGATACTCTTCTAGTGTCATGCCTAGAAAGTCATGAAGCTCGAAGCCCCTTGGATTTTCGTGCCATTCATCAATGAAATCATCAATCTCATCAAGCATGACCCGGCCTGCGAGAGACTGCTGGAGAAAGGGAATTGAATAGTTAGACATCGATAACCCTCCCTGCTACTGCCGTCTTCACCAGGTCCCCGGAAATGGGGTCCATAGCTCCAAGGTGCTTCCCGCGACGCGTAAAGATCTCAATCTCGCCGTGTAGCACATCCCACGTATATAGTCGCTTGCCGTCCAAACTTCTCCACCGTTTTTCTCCGTTGATGGCTCCTAGCGACTCAAGCCCATCAAAGATCGAAGGTCTTGGTATCGGCTTCCCCATAAGACCTATCTCTGCCGCTGTGGCTTGCAGCGTTGCGAACGTCTGGGAGCCGAAGAAGCCAAACTCAACGAGCTTGTTACGTGTTCCAAATTTTTGATTCTAACGGAGCGTGCAAGTGCGGCCGACACTGCTTCGATTCATTTTAGCCATGTCGACCTCCGGCTCACCACGAGCGTTGCCTTTCTTGGTTCACGGCGCTCCTGAGGCAAATATTCGCGCGAAATCAGCGTCGGTGAATGACCCTTCGAAGCCTATATCGCTCGCGATCGCGTGAACGACGCTTAGAAATTGTGCGTTCATCCTCGGGCCCCGTTCCGGGCTATGAGGCATGTGAGCTAAATCATTTAAGCTTCGAAGCTCCCGACGAAAAGCATCAGAGTCCATAAAAACGGCTTCTGCTCGGTTGAGTGCAGACATCGAAGCCCGTGATCCTAATGATCCTCGTTCCTCCATAAGGGTATAGAAAAGGCTGAGCTTCGCCTTGCGCGAATCTTCACGCTGCTGCCCGGCCACGCGCAACTCCTCTGAGAGCACCGCAGCTGAGCGAGGGCCTTTCCAAGCGACCCATAGCGCTGCTCCAGCAGCAAATGCACTGCTGACAGCAGCAAGTGCCTGAAGCCAATCAGTAAATCCCGCGGTTTCAGTCATGTTACTTTTCTCAGCCGCACGCCCGGTCCGCCACCGTTCTCCGGAATAAACTCGACACCAGCGGCTTCAAGCGCTTGCTGAACCGCAGTGAGCTTCACCGGATCACCGGCGAACTTCTCAGTCTCAAAATTTGAAATGGTGTTTCGGTGGACACCTGCGGCAACCGCCAGATCAGCGAGTGACCAGTTTAGGGCAGCCCTGGCCATTCTCACTTGTGCAGGCTTCACAACCTAAAAACCTTGTGCTATCTACACAAGTGAAGTTAGCACAACGCCTGCCTTTCGGCAACGCGCGAAGCGGCTTCGCGCATAGCGTCCACGCACAACCTGTTCACCTCAGCCCCGGAGCACACCGGTTATGGCAACGCCTTCGCTCGCCCTAAATCCCTTATTACCCTTCGCGAACCACCACCTGCCCTTATTACTTGCGGGGCTCGGGCGGCAGCCGGGCCCCGTGACGGTCGCCATCCACGCGGTGCGCCACCGCGCCAATCTCGCCTCTGATGTGCTTGCGGCTCAGCACCAAGAGGAGCGTCGCGCTCTCATCGCCCTTCGTAGCCACATCGCTGCGCAGTTCGCTGCCGATGACGCCTAGCTCGAGAGGGTCGGCGCATGACCGGACCAGCATCCCGCCGGGGCTTCCTCTCCGGCTTGGCTACGCTCCCACTGATCGGCGGCAGTGTGGCTCTCATCGGCAGCCCGAGCGCTGTTGCCATCGAGCCCTCGCCGGCGCTCCTGCGCGAGTACCATAACTGGCTCGCATACGAGCGCTGGTGGACCGCTACAGAACTCGGGCACAACGCTGATACCGAGTACTTCAGCTTCTTCGGTCCGGCTCATCGATGGCATCGAGATCGATCCGGCGGCGAGCCTTGGGCACCGCTCCCAGCAATCCCGCCTTCTACCCGAGCCGCCCTCGTTCTGAGCGCTGTGGGCTGCGACTGGCGGGAGGACGTTCGATGACGCCAGCCGAAATCTCCGCCGTCAAATTTGCTTTCCACCGTGTCAGCGACCTTGAGGACACGCTGCTGTCGATCGCTGATTTAGCGCACGCCATGATGGAATGCGCCAATGCAGGAGGGGATGAAAAGGACATACGAGCGATCGTGACATGTGGTCGGATCGTCACCGCTCGCCTCGGAGAGATCGAGGACGCCAGAGGCGAGGTGTTCTCTGCCCTGCATCCCTTGGTGTTTCCCGGGAAGATAGGCCGGCCATGCGCCTGATCCTCCCCGGAGCTCGCTTGGGTGGAGACACGACGAGCGCACTCTGGATTGGGGATCGACCGATGTCGTCCACGCCCACCCGGAAACGGGGGGAAGCCGAGCATAGGGGCGTGGACGGTCGATCCTCGGACCGACCTATAGGAAAGCGGCGCTTGGGCTGTTCGTTCAATAGGGGCGTAAGTGCCGCGCCCAGGGTTGCTGTGCCAAACTGCCTGGCGGGATCCGCCCGGAGCTCACGACGCCTTGAAACCTGTCACCAACCCAATGATCACCGGTCCAGCAATCATAAGGGAGAGCGCGATCTGCTCTGACGGATTGTCCGTGAGAGCCCTAACCAGAGCCGGCCCAAGGACCATTACGGCGCCGCCGGCCAATCCGGCGAAAAGGCTTCTACCGTCCATGAGCCAACCCTCGCATGCGAGTCGGATCTGGCTCGTGAATGTTCAACTCGTCGCTACGAGCATTGTGCCACGTTCGTCTGAGGATCAGGATCTCTTGCGGGTTGATGTTGGCCCTTCTGGTAGAAGGGTTCAGCCTGAGATCGTCAGCCAGGGTCATGCTCCTCGGTATGACCACACCGTTGAGCCGTCAGCATTCGAGCGAGCTGCCAAGTTTACTCAAAGCCCAGACTCTCTCGGTGCGGTCTGGGGTCAGATAAAGCCCGTTCTGACGGACGATCGCGAAACTTGTCGCGCTCAACCTCTGGAACAGCCCCGGTCGACCCAGGTTGCTTCTTCTCACAGTGGCGGAAGCGGCGAGGGACAACGTGAGCGACAGCGAGCGACCATCACGCCGCCTTCTGCTGCAGTCCGGTGGTGGTGTGGCCACAGCTCTATTGCTTGGGATGGATGCCTCATTGAGTGCCGAGACGCAGAATGCCACATCGGCCGATGCCTTGCCGGGCCGGCGGACAAAGACCCTCGATACCGAGTACTTCAAGGGCATGTACGCCACCGAATTTGATCCGTGGCAGTTCGCAACGAGCGCCTACGAGCGGGACAAATACACGGCCACCCTGGCGGCCCTGCCGCGGGCCCGCTACGCCTCGGCGCTTGAGGTCGGCTGCTCGATCGGTGTTTTCACCCATCAGCTCTGCCCCCGCTGCGACACTCTCCTGGGTCTCGACGTGGTGCCGTCCGTGCTGGACCAAGCCCGGGCACGCTGCGCCGACTGTCCGAACGCCAGCTTCAAGCTCAGTGCGGTTCCTGGCGACTGGCCAGAAGGCAAGTTCGACCTGATCCTGATCTCGGAGGTTGCGTACTACCTCGACCGTCCCGACCTTGCCCGCTTGGTTGGGCGGGTCGGGAATGCCCTGCTGCCGGAGGCGGACATCGTACTGGTCCACTGGACCGGTGTGACCCACTACCCTCTCTCCGGCGACGAGGCAGCCGAAGGGTTCATCGCCGGCGCGCGCGGCTTCGCACAGGTCCTGAAGCAGGAGCGAACCGACAAGTATCGGCTCGACGTCCTGCGGGCGACCAAATCTTAGGAAAACCTGGCTTACTCTGGAGACATTGGGCGAGTTCCTACCCGATCCCAACGCCGTGCGAGGCTGTAGAGCAGGAGCCCGGCCAGCATCAACACACAGCCTGCGATCGACTGGAACGGCCGGACCGTTAGAAGGTGGACCATCATCAGCAGCGTGACGGACAGGAAGATCAGGGGGGTGACCGGGTAGCCCCAGGCTCGGTACGATCGCGGCAGGTCGGGTCGCATGATCCGTAGCTTGACCAAGCCGAGCACCGTCAGGAACGAGCAGAATGTCAGGGCAAACTGGATGAAGTCGAGGACCGCCTCGAAGCTCTGCGTCAGCAGGAGCAGACTGGCGACCGCGCACTGAAGAAGGATCGCGGCCGTCGGGACCCCGCGGCGTGAGTGTCGGGCGAGCGCTCCCAACACCGGCATGTCCTCACCCATTGCCACGGTCACGCGCGGTCCGATCCACATCATCGCACTGATCGTCGGGATGAGCCCCAAGCAGATCAGTGCGCCGACGAGGCGGCCACCGGCCTCGCCGAAGATGTGACGGCCGGCGATCAGTGCGACCTCGACTTGGCCAGCGAGGTCTGGGAGCGGCGTGGTGTAGAGGAACACCGCGTTCAGGGCGAGGTAGAGCGCGACTACGATGCCAGTCCCGACGAACAGCGCGCGCGGCAGGCTGTATGATGGATCCGCAAGTTCGCCGACGATGTATGTGGCGGCATTCCAGCCGGTGTAGGCGTACATCACGAAGACCAAGCTGACCGCGAAGCTGGCGCTGAAAAGGTGCCCGACGTCGAAGGTGCGCGGCGCGAAGTCGATGGGCTGGGCCTCGCCGTAGGCGAAGCCCGCAACGATGAAGGCCACGATCAGCGCCAGCTTCAGCAGCGTGGAGCCGACCTGGAGGACGCTGCCGTGACGTGTGCCTCTCAGGTGGACGGCCGTGACAATCCAGATTGCTGCGAGGCCAAGGACAAGTGGCGGCGCACCGGGCAGGACGGCCTTCGCATACTGTCCGAACGCCATGCCGGCCAGCGCTACAGGGGCCGCGAAGCCGACGGTGGCGGAGAGCCAGCCCGCCATGAACCCGAAGGCCGGACCGTACATCCGGGTCAGGAAATTGTACTCGCCGCTGGACCGGGGAAACATCGTGGCGAGCTCGGCGTAGCAGAACGCCCCACACAGGGCGACGACGCCCCCGACGAACCACAGCAGCAGCAGCGTAAAGCCGGACGTGATGCCGGTGACCTGGAACCCGAGGCTGGTGAAGACGCCAACGCCGATCATGTCGGCCACGACGATGGCGGTCGCGGTCAGGGTCGAAATGGCCGAAGTAGGTGTTTTCATGACCAGTTCTTAGGCTTTACGCTAACGTCGCGTCCATGAACTCGGGTCTATGTCCGCTGTTGGGAGACGCCTGTGGCAACCTGTCGGACTATGTCGGGTGGGTTTGCGACGGTCTGCTTCCGGGCGAGAGTTGGGAGAAGCAGACACCGCCGTCGTGCCCGGTCACAACACTTTGCGGACGACAGGCGCCTCCACTACCGCGTCGCATGAAACAGGCTCTCCTGATCATCAACGTCCAGCCTTGCTTCAACCTGCTGGAGTGGCTGATCGAGCAGATCGCCCGACTCGCTCCGACCATGCACTCGATTGCCACCGTCGAGCGGCATGACGAGGTTGTGAAGGCGTTCTGGCGGCAACTCGGCTGGAGGCCCGCCGCCGATCCGCTCGTTCCGGCCGACAAGGTGTTTGTGAAAACACGGCTACCTTCCGCGTCTTGGACACGTCAGCTACGCGAAGCGATTAGCGGCCAAGCGCATCCTGGTGTGCGGCATCCAGGCCGATACGTGCTGCCTCGCCGCTGACTTCATGCTCTTCGACGCCGGCCTCAGCCCAACCTTGCCTGAGTGGGTGGCGGTCGGATCGTCACTCGACCGCTCGGCAACGTTGGGTGCGGACCTTTTGCGGCATCATTTCGGAGTTGGAAGCGTCCTCGAAGGTCCTGGCGCCATCTAATTGAAAAACCTGACTATCGTGTGCCTCAACCACCCATGGTCATGACTGAGCCCCCGTCGACCCTTAGGAACTCGCCAGTGATGAAGCTCGCGCGCTCGGAGCAGAGGAACGCCACGGCAGCAGCGACTTCCTCGGCCTTACCACGCCGCTTGGCGACGATGCCGGGGCGCTCCTCGTCGAGGGTTTGCTGGACCGCCTCATCAAAGGAGATTCCCTTCTCCTTCGACTTCTTCTCCATCTGTGCATCGGTCATTGGCGTAGCGATGAAGGCCGGGCCGACGGCATTCACGAGGACGCCCTCCGGCCCGTAGGCTTTGGACAACCCCTTCGCGAGGTTCAGGACACCCGCCTTCGCAGCTGCATAGGGAAGCTCCTCGACATAGGGCTGGACCGCGTCTTCTGACGAGAACAGTACGACGCGACCCCACCCGGCCTTGCGCATGTGCGGGATGAAGGCCCTAGTCGCGCGCACGCCGGCCATCAAATCGGTCTGGATCGCCTCCAGCCAGTCATCGTCGGTGAGTTCGAGGAAATCCCCGGACGCGCCGGTAATGCCGGCGGCGCAGACGAGGATTGTCGGCTTGTCGTCAAAGGCCATGTTGGCGAAGGCGGCGAGCACCTCGATCCCTTTGGACTCGCTTAGGTCGGCCTGGACGGCGCGAACCTGACCCAACGCCGCCAGTTCCGCAGCGGTCGCCTCCAACTCCGGGCCTTCCTTGTCGGTCAGGACGACGTGAACGCCCTCCCGAAGCAGGTGTTCAGCGGTCGAGCGGCCCATGCCCGACTTTGCGCCTGTGACGACGGCGACGCGCCCCTTGATGCCGAGATCCATGGATGTCTCCGGAGGTAATGGTGTGAGGTTGACCTGCGTCGGCGTAGGCACTTGCAATGTGACTTTCAGTACCCTGCGAAGGCGTGGATCGCGCCTTTCCTCAAGCCGGGATGCGGTCGATGCTGGCGGTATCCTCGGCCGCAACGCCGTTCTCGCGGTGGCGGAAGTCGCTCAGCGCGCGGTAGACCTGCAACCGCGCCCGCATCACCGAGCCAAGCGGCCGGTGCGCGGCGAGGCTGTGTGCCGGGCGAAAGGTCATGACCTCGTCGAAGTAGCGCACCCGGTCCGGCGAGTAGGCGTCCTGGCGCGGCAGGCGGAGCGTCGCCACCGTCCGGTACGGGCTGACCGAGATCGGCCAATCTACCGAGGCGTCCTCGATGGGCTGCCGCTCTGCATCGGCCCAGAGCTGCGCCTTCAGCTCGAACACCACCTCGTTGTCCCTTAGGAAAGCAACCGTGGCGTGCCGGAAGCCGTCCTCGTCCTGGTTCGGATCGAGTCTCCACTCGGACAGCGCGCGCTGCGCTTCGCCGGTCGGAACGGCCCCGAGCTTGGCCACGTAATCGCCGAAGCGCACTGGTGCCTGGCTGAAGTAGCTATCCGCAAGCGGGTGGCTGT